>OUMA01000009.1_pt1 | contig 26048 bp, 18 predicted proteins | sample 1690771 | NCBI WGS metagenome assembly OUMA01 (sample SAMEA3914812, study PRJEB12502) | metagenome | biome: forest; material: soil | place: Canada | collected 2011-07-07 | depth 0.1 m
AATATGATAGGCAGTATCTATCTCGAGAAAAATGATCGTGCCAACGCCAGACTCAATTTTGAAAAGGCGCTGCAACTGCAAGCCAATTACTTCCCTGCCATTTCCAATCTGGTGATGATGGATATTCAGGATCATCAATACGATGCCGGCAAAAATCGTTTGCTGGCGTTGCTGAAACAGGATAAAAATAATCTGGACGGCGAACTGGCGCTGGCAGGTCTTGCCACGCAGCGCGGACAAATGGATGAATCCAAAAAATGGCTGGAGCAGGCCTACAACGATCATCCGGATCAGATCCGCGCAGCCAGCGCGTTAATCGGCTTTTATCTGCGCTCGCATGAAAACCAGAAAGCGCTGACATTGGCAGAAAAGATACAGGCGTCGCAGCCGGATAATCAGGACTATCTGATGCTGCTGGCGAAAACGCAGCAACTGGCTAATGACAAGCAAGGTGCCATCGACAGCCTTACCAAGCTGGCTGCGCAGCATCCCGATTCTGCCGATTACGAATATCAGGTTGCGTTGGCTTACCTGCGCGCCAATGACAATACGAATGCGACCGATGTTCTGAAAAAGACGCTGATTATCGATCCTGATTATCTCAATGCGCTGTTTGTGCTGGCCGAGCTGGACGCCAGAAATGCCGATTTCGATCAGGCCCTGCAGTTCGCAAAACAATTGCAGCAACGCGACGGCAAACAGGTTGATGGACTGGTTTTGGAGGGAAATATTCTGATGCGGCAGAAAAATTATGCTGCCGCTTCGGCTGCCTTTGATTCCGCATTCCGGCTCAACAAACAGAGCGTCATATTGGCAAAATGGCATAGCGCGATGGTGCAGAATCATAAGGAGAAAGAGGCCGACGATAAACTGGTGAGCTGGCTCAAGGAGCATCCAACAGATAACGTGGCGCGGATTTATTACGCCGATTATTTGTTCAATACGCAGAAATCGAAAATGGCCTCCATTGCCCAGTTGCTGGATGCGCTGAAGATCGATCCGAAAAATCCGGCGATTTTGAACAATCTGGCGTGGGCCTATGACGTGGAGAATAGGCCAGAGGCGATGCAGTATGCGCAGTTGGCAAATCAGATTTCGGCCGATAATCCGCAGATTATGGATACCTATGGGTGGATACTGGCCAGAAAAGGAGATTACGCGCATGCCGTGCCGCTGCTGCAGAAATCCGTCGCTGCCTTGCCGGATGCGGGGGAGATTCGATATCACTATGCTTATGCGCTGTTTAATAGCGGCAGCAAAGAGCTGGCCCGCAAGGAGCTGGTGCAGATTACCAGCGGTAAGGATTTTCCTTCTATGGCGGCTGCCAAGGATTTGTTGAAGCAGATTGCTTCGTGATCAGCAAGACCGCTAACCACTCGTAGGTTGGGCTACGCCTCACCAGCCCAACATTCAAGCGCGAAAAACGGAGCGTTCCGTAGGTTGGGCTACGCCTCACCAGCCCAACATTCAAGCGCAAAAACGGAACGTTCCGTAGGTTGGGCTGCGCTTCACCAGCCCAACATTTTCACCCATGAGCAGAGTGTGCACTCCTGCCCGGAGGTTATTGCTCTTATTTACTGGTTCGGTTTGTTTTGCGGTCTGAGGGCCGGGGGTAGCCCGGCAGCTACTCACTTTTTTTGCTTCGCCAAAAAAAGTAAGCAAAAAAAGGCGACCCCCAGCTATTGCAGAAACCCCGAAAAATTGGGCTGAAAATGGGAAAGTAACGAAACTCGCCTTCGGCTCAGACAACGTTACTTTCTAATCCATTTTCAACCCAATTTTCCGGCTGCAATAGATGGGGGAATTCAAAAGCCAAAACAAACATGATTCACCGCTAACGTGACAGTTTATGTGACGGTTGTTTTTGAAGTTGTTTTTGAAGTTGAAGTTGCCGTTGAAGTTGCCGTTGAAGTTGCCGTTGTCGTTGCCGTTGCCGTTGAATTCCCCCATCTATCACAGCCGAATAATTTTGTTAAAAATGGATCAGAAGGGACCGATGTTTGAGCCGAAGGCGAGTTGCGGTCCCTTCCCATTTTTCACAAAATTATTCGGGGGTTTCTGCGATAGCTGGGGGTCGCCTTTTTTTGCTTACTTTTTTTGGCGAAGCAAAAAAAGTGAGTAGCTGCCGGGCTACCCCCGGCCTTCAGACCGCAAAAAACCCGCAGTGGTAACTAAGAATTAAAAAAAGCTCTGCGGAATAAGCAATATATCCCCAGGCAATATAGTGACATTAGCCGAAATATCGCCATATTTAATGAGGTCATCCAACCGCACGTTAATCTTCTGCTGCTGCCCCTTATTAAACCGAATAATAGTCGCGCTATTTCCCGCAGCGAAATCAGTCATCCCTCCCGAAGCGATAATCACATCCATCAGCGTCATCCCCTGCCGATAGGCCAACGCCTGCGGTTTGGCTGCCTGCCCAATCACGCGCACCTGTTCCTGATAAGGACCGGAGAATGACGTCACCACCACCGTCACCACCGGCGACTGAATATATTTGGACAGTCGCGCTTCGATCTCGCGCGCTAACGCTGTCGGTGTTTTGCCATCAGCCACCAGATCTTCAACCAGCGGCGTAGAAATTTTTCCGTCAGGACGTACCGTCACTACCATCGACACCTCCGGATTACGCCACACGATTACATTGAGCGCATCGCCGGCCCCTATCATGTAATCAGTTTGCGGCGCTGTCGCATCAGCACCATTGGATGTCCCATTGTGGGTCGCACACGAACTTAACAACGCCACGCCACACAACAGCAACCAGCAAGAAAAATACCTGATAACGACACCGAAAACAGACTGAGATTTTTTTGAAGCTAGCGTATTCATTTGAATTCCTTAATTGAGATGGGGGAAGGCAAATTGCAATGATTCAGCAACCACACCGGCGCTGCGACTAACCAAAAATCCGGCGTGCATTTGAAAAATAGTTCCAACTTTATTGTGTCTTTGTGTGTCTGCAAAATTGTCCCAACATACTACATCAAAAATTAATTCCAACTCATACAGAATTCAAATTCCGCGTTTAATTTCCATACGGAAAAACTCGGAGTGGCTACGTGAAAACGGCAGCGTTAAGTAGGTAAATGCTGACACTATATTTCCGTGTGGAATCGGCTTTGTCGTCAGTTCGTGACTAGCATGAAAATCTCGCTTTGAATTGCTAGACGGGATCAACAAGGTTGTATATATTCACCGTATTCTTTTTGCTGTAACTTTTGGAAATATCTTTTCGTATGTGCTGAACACCGATCAATCTTGATTTGGAGTTGTACCGATGGATGAGTTAGTTAAGCAGATTAAATCCGTATACCGTGGCGGATGGAAATATCGATGGTATGCGGTGAATTTGGCTTGGGTCATTTCTATCATCGGCCTGATCATCATCATCAAAATTCCCGACGAATACCAGTCCTCCGCCCGTGTCTACGTCGACACGCAAAGTATCCTGAAACCATTGCTGTCCGGCATGACCAGTGTGCCGAATGTCGAACAGCAGGTGTCCATCATGAGCCGCACCCTGCTCAGTCGTCCTAATGTCGAACGCGTCATGCGCATGGTTGATTATGACCTGCTGTCCAATACCGACAAGAACAAGGAAACCGTGGTCGATACCCTGATCGCCGCGATTAAAATTACCGGCACCACGCAAAACGATATCTACACCATCTCCTATTCCGACAAGACGCCCAAAATTGCCAAGGATGTGGTGCAATCGCTGCTGACCATTTTTATTGAGGGCAGTATTGGCGATGAGCGTCAGGACTCAGAAAAGGCGATCAGCTTTATCAATAATCAGATTAAAAATTACGAACAGAAGCTGTCAAGCGCCGAGAACGCACTCAAGGATTTCAAGCTGAAAAATATAGGACTGTTGCCGCATGAAGGGTCTGATTTCGGCAACAAGCTGATTGAAAGCACAGAGAACCTGAATCAGGCCAGACTGGATCTGGCAGAAGCAGAACAGGGTCGCGATGCAATCAAAAAACAGCTGGCCAGTTTTGAAACGCAGCAGGCCAGCTTCGATGGCTCACCAACCACGTTTTCTGATCCGGAACTGGATGAACGTATCCAGGCGGTGAGCAAAAATCTGGACAATTTGCGCATGCAATTTACGGAAGAACACCCCGATATCGTGGCGTCGAAGCGCTTGCTGGCACAGCTGCAGGCAAAAAAACTGGCTGAGGCAACCAATAAGAAGCCCGTGGTCACCAACTACGCCAACAATTTGATGTATCAGCAACTCAAGGTCTCGTTGGCTGAATCTGAATCCAAGGTAGCGTCGATGCGGGTGCGGACCGAAGAATACACGCTGCGCTATAACAAGCTCAAAGAGCTGACTGCTGCAGCACCTGAAATCGAATCGCAACTGGCACAGTTAAATCGCGACTACATCATTAACAAGGAAAATTACGAAAAACTGGTCGCCAGCCGCGAATCGGCCAAGATTTCCAGCGACCTGAATGCCACCACCCAAATGATGACATTCAGAGTGATTGATCCGCCAACTTCACCGATCAGCCCGATCGGTCCCAACCGGTTAAAACTGTTTGGCCTGACGTTTGCCGGTGCGCTGATATTCGGCATCCTGTTCGCCATCGCCATGAGCAAAATACGTCCGACCTTCATGTCGCAGTACGATCTGGTGCAGCTCACCGGCCTGCCCATATTGGGCACCGTCACCATGAACTGGACCGACACTGAAAAAATCCGGCAACGGCGCAGCCACTATGCGTTTGCCTTGTCGTCGGTGGTGCTGATTGTGTTTTTCGGCGCAACCATGACCACCATTTTCTATACCATGTAACGGTTAGCCTGACGGGTGTAATCAATCATTTTGCAGGTTTGACTTTCTCGCATACAAACTGGTCGGGAGCTGACGTGAGCATCATCGAAAAAGCAATAACAAAACTGGATCAAAACAAAGGGGTGGCTACAACGTCGGCCGCACTGCCAACGACTATGCCGGCGGCAGTGCCGGAAACCGTCGCGGCCGGCCCGGAACCTGCACGCGCTTCGGGCAGACAAGCTGCCGCGCAACGTCGTCCGGTGAAACCCCATCTGGTGGATAATCAGAATGTGAAAGCGGTTGAGATAGATCTCGACCTGCTGCGTCAATACGGCATGGTCACGCCCGATGCCGAACGCAGCGCCATTGCGCAGGAATTTCGCCGCATCAAACGACCCCTGCTGGACAAGATTTTTAATCCGGCCAACGCCAACGTCAGACACAACAATCTGGTCATGATCGCCAGTTCGCTACCTGGCGAAGGAAAAACATTTTGCGCGGTCAACCTCGCCATCAGCATTGCGCTGGAAATGGATCACACCGTGTTGCTGGTTGACGCCGACGTGGCACGACCATCGGTGCCGCGCTATCTGCGCGCTGCCCAGAATGATCAACCTGAATTCAAGCTGGGTCTGCTGGACATCCTGCTCGACAACGGTCTGGACGTAGCTGATGCAATGTTGCGCACCAATATCGATACACTGACCCTGCTGCGCGCCGGCATGCATCACAAATATGCCACCGAACTATTGGCCAGCAAGGCGATGAACCACTTGCTGGACGAGGTCTCCAACCGCTATCCCGACCGCGTCATCCTGTTCGATTCGCCGCCGTTGCTGGTCAGTACCGAGGCACGCGTGCTCGCCAGCCAGATGGGACATATCGTTCTGGTGGTGGAAGCAGAATCGACCACCCAGCATGCCTTGAAAGAAGTACTTGACCAATTAAAATCCACCGCCAATGTGTCATTTGTATTTAACAAAGCCAAAGAATTGACGGGCAGCGATTACTATGGCGAATACTATGGCTGATCATCGTAAAAAACGCTGCGCGATTATTGCGGCATTTTTTTTCGTGTTGAGTGCGGGCAGTTTTGCACAAACCAATAACACGACGAACAGCACACCCGCTCAGGTTTATACCAATAATCCTGCTCAGTACAACTACGACTACAACAATAACTACAATAGCAACAACGTCAACAATAACAACAACTTCAACAACCCGCCTCCACAACCCAGTACCAACAACCCTATTTTGCCTCCCGTTCCGGGAACCAGGCAGCCCAACAGCAGCGATACCGGAACGGCTGACAAAAATCCGCCGCCGGCCAGAGACTTTGTCATTACCCCCTCGCTGCTGACGGAGGAAACCTATAACGATAACGTCACCCCGCAGCCGTCAGGCGGACAACTGTACAGCTCGTTCATTACTGAAATAACGCCCAGGCTGGTGATGGTTGCAGACGGGCCGAGATTTAAAATGAACTTCGATTATTCGGTCCAGCATCTGAGCTTTGAAGGAGATCTGCATACCGAGCGCACGAATCAGGCACTGGCCGCGACGTCGACAACGGAATTGGTCAGCAAGCTGCTGTATCTGGACGACAGTGCGAATATCAATCAAATCAGTGCCACGCCGTTTGGCAATGTGACGCCCAACAATCTCAGTGTGACGGATAACCGTCTCACCCTGCGCACCCTTTCGATTTCGCCGTATTTAAAAACCGAGACACCAGACATGTATACGGAATTGCGTCTCATGCGCGATTTCGTCAACACCAGTTACGGCGCATTGACCGACAGCGACTCGAACACAGTGAGCATGACGGTCAAAAATGGACCTGCGTTCAAGACCGTAGACTGGGGCCTGGTATACAACGATCAGACTATTTACTATCCGAACCAAAACAGCATAGTCATGGAAAGCATATTGGCCAACACCGGCCTGCATGTTTCTCCGGAATTTGCGCTGACAGCCAGCGCCGGGTACGAGAAAAACAATTACATCTCAATTTATCAGACTGATCCGGAAGGCGCGGACTGGAGTCTTGGTTTCGACTGGACACCCAGTACGCGCACACACGTGGCCGCCAGCGCAGGCCGGCATTTTTATGGCGACACGTATATGCTCAATGCCAGCGAAAAGACTTTCGCCTCAGTATGGAGTCTGGGTTACACCACGGGCCTGACAACCAGCCGCAACCAGTTTCTGGTACCGGCAACCAGCAGCACGGTCGACTTTCTAAATTCATTGTGGCAGTCCAGCATTCCGGACGCCGCACAGCGGCAACTGGTGATTAATGCTTTTATCCAGAACACCGGTTTGCCGGCCTCGCTGACTTCTCCGGTGAATACGATCAGCGATCAGGTGTTCCTGCAAAAAGATCTGCAGGGATCCGTTGCACTGACCGGCGCAAAAAATACTGTGCTGTTTTCCTTTTTCGACCTGCAACGCAACGCCCAGACGGCCGCCCTCTCCTCTTCCACGTCCACCGACAATTTCAACCTGTTGAACGATACGCGGCAGCGCGGCCTGAGCCTGATCTGGAATCACACTCTGTCGCCGCGCACCAACACTATTCTGATGGACAGTTACTCCAGATCGGTTTCAGCCAGCAACGATATCGCCTTCAACAGCAATATCATTACCACATCGTTGAATTATCAGCTAACTGCCAAATTGAAGCTGACGCTGCAATATGAACGGATCGCTGATGATTCCAATTACCTTACCGGCAACTTCATCCAGGATTTAATTTCCGCGATGGCCACTTTCAGCTTTTAATGGGCGACACATGTACGAAAAATATTACGGTTTCTCCGATAAACCTTTCCAGCTCAAGCCGGATCCGCGTTTTTTCTTCGGCAGCAAAGGTCATAAGCGCGCCATGTCGTATCTGGATTACGGGATTTCTCAGGGCGAAGGTTTCATCGTCATTACCGGTGAAGTCGGTGCCGGCAAAACCACCCTGATGCGCAATCTGTTTTGCAATCTCGAATCCGACAAAATTATCGCCGCGCAAATCGTCAACACCCATGTTGATTCCGACGATATTCTGCGACTGGTGGCGGGTTCTTTCGGTATCGAGTACGAAAACTTCAGCAAAGCCACGCTGTTGCGGCGCATCGAGCAATATCTGAATCAGGTCGACCGGCAAGGCAAGCGCGCGTTGCTGGTGGTTGACGAGGCCCAGAACCTGAAGCCGCGCGCATTGGAAGAACTGCGCATGCTGTCGAGCTTTCAGACCGCCGACAAATGTCTGCTGCAGACGTTTTTACTGGGCCAGCCGGAATTCAGACAGGTCATACAAAGCCCGGAAATGACGCAGCTGAGTCAGCGCATTATCGCCAGTTATCATCTCGGTCCGCTGGATGCCGAAGAAACCCGGCTGTACATCGAGCATAGGCTGGTGACGGTGGGCTGGAAAAATAATCCGGTTATTCAGCCTGATGCGTTCCGCCAAATCCATCAATTCACCAGCGGGATACCCAGAAAGATCAATTCGTTTTGCGACCGTCTTTTTCTGATGGGCTATCTGGAAGAGATGAAGGAATTCGGCAAGGTGGAAGTCGAGCAGGTTGTCAGCGACTTCCAGCAGGAAAGAAACGTCCCCTCGAATTTGACGCCCTCAGAGTCGACGCCGGAAAAATCATTGCGCGCCATCGACGACCTGAGTGACAACTATTCCTATTCAGACAACCTGGAGGAGCGGTTAAGCCACATGGAGCGCGCTATCAGTGCCCTGATCGACGGAGTAAAAAAAATCGTCTACGCATCAAAACTGAACAATGAAACAGGCACGCGTTGAGCCGGTATCGCACCACCTTACAGCGCAGGGAATGATGATGAATAGCCCTAACCAGAATACGATATGCAATGCAATGACCATCGATGTCGAAGATTATTTTCAGGTCTCGGCCTTTGCCCCGCATATTGCGCGCGACAGCTGGCCTGCACAAATCTGCAGGATCGAAAGAAACATGGATCTGATACTGGCATTGCTCGATACGGCACAGATTAAAGCCACCTTTTTCACGCTGGGCTGGATCGCCGAGCGCTACCCGGCTCTGATACAGAAAATCCACAGCAACGGACACGAACTGGCCAGCCATGGCTACGGTCATCTGCGCATTACCGATCAGACTGTGGCAGAGTTCAGCAACGATATTATCAGCAGCAAGCATCTGCTGGAAGATCTGTGCGGTGTCAAAGTGCTGGGCTATCGCGCTCCCAGTTTTTCGGTAGGCAGGCAAACCATGTGGGCGCTGGATGAACTGCTAAAAGCAGGATATCGCTACAGCTCCAGCATCTATCCGGTCAAACATGATCACTACGGCATTCCGGATGCGCCACGCTTTGCCTACTATCCGACTGCCGGTCTGCTGGAATTGCCGATATCAACCGTCAGGGTGTTCCAAAAAAATATTCCGGCCGGTGGTGGCGGCTATTTTCGGCTGTACCCGTACAGCGTCTCGCACTGGATGTTAAATCGCATTAACCGCAAAGACCGGCAACCCGGCATATTTTATTTTCATCCGTGGGAACTGGATCCGGAGCAGCCGCGCCAGAAAAATGTCAGCGCCAAAACCCGCTTCCGCCACTACCTCAATCTGCATCGCACCGAGCCACGCCTGCAGGCGCTGTTCCGCGATTTTAAATGGGACAGGATAGACAGGGTATTTGATTCGGTCAGGAGCATAGCGCCATGAGTACGCCTGCGATACAGGTCAAACTGCTGCAGCCCGAAGACCGCGGCCGCTGGGATCGTTTTGTCGCGCTCTGCCCTCTTGCGACTTTCTTTCACAAGGCCGGCTGGCAAACCGTGATCGAGCGCGCCTTCGGCCATAAAACCTGGTTTTATTATGCCGAAGCCGATGGAGAAATTATCGGCGTATTACCGTTGGCCCAGATCAAAAGCCGGTTGTTTGGCAACTCCCTGTGCTCGCTGCCGTTTTGCGTATATGGCGGCATTGCCAGTCAGTCCGATGGCGCCAGCAACGCGCTGATCCGGCAGGCAGAACAGCTGGCGGCCAGCTTAAAGGTCGACTATCTCGAACTCCGCAATCGTGTCGCCTGTCAGACCGACTGGCTTAGCAAAGATCTGTACGTCACGTTTCGCAAGGAGATCGATCCGGACGAAGAAAAGAATATGCTGGCCATCCCCAGAAAACAAAGAGCCATGGTGCGCAAGGGTATCAAGGAAAATTTAATCAGTGAGATCGATCAGGACATCACGCGATTTTTTCATGCTTATTCCAGCAGCGTACATGCACTCGGCACACCGGTATTTTCCCGAAGATATTTCCGGATTTTGAAAGAGACATTTGGCGACGATTGCGAAATTCTGACGATTACTCAGAATGGCGAGATCATATCCAGCGTGCTGAGTTTTTATTTTCGCGACGAGGTGCTGCCGTATTATGGCGGCGGCACAAGCAAAGCGCGTCAGGTGGCAGGAAATGACTTCATGTATTGGGAACTTATGCGACGCGCGTGTGACAAACAGTACCGGATCTTTGATTTCGGTCGCAGCAAACTCGGTACCGGTTCTTTTGATTTCAAAAAAAACTGGGGCTTTGAAGCCACGCCATTGCACTACGAGTATCGACTACTGAAGGCTCAGTCTTTACCGGAAAACAATCCGCTTAATCCGAGGTTCCAGATGTTCATCAAACTTTGGCAGCGCATGCCTGTGGCGCTGGCAAATGTCATCGGCCCCCACATAGTGAAGAATCTAGGATGACTGACGACGTTGAAAAAAATTTGCCGCTGCCGAATTTACTGCTGCTGGTGCACCGCATACCGTATCCGCCGAATAAGGGCGACAAGATACGCTCCTACCATTTATTGCAGCATCTGACCAAACATTATCGTGTCTATATGGGCTGTTTTGTCGACGACCAGGACGACCTGCAATATGTGAGCAAAGTGGAGTCGCTGGTTTGCGGCAGTTATTTTGCCCCTCTCGATCCGCTGGACGCCAGATTGCACAGCCTGCCAGCTTTATTGCATGGTCGTGCCATGTCGCTGGACTATTATGCCAGCGACAAAATGCGCAACTGGGTTAATGCCACGCTGGACGTGTACCCGATAGAGCGCATCGTGGTGTTCTCGTCTGTCATGGGCCAGTATATTGAACATGCCGATTCCGCCAGACGCGTGATCGACTTCGTCGATATTGATTCGGACAAATGGCTGCAATATGCGCAAAAAAAATGGTGGCCACTGAGCTGGTTATACCGGCGCGAGGGAAACCGCCTGTTGGACTATGAGCGCAAACTGACAGAGATGTGTGATCTGGCGTTATTCGTTTCCGAAAACGAATCCGAATTATTTAAACGCCTGGCGCCGGAGAGCTGCGAAAAAATCAGCTATTACAACAACGGTGTCGACAGCGATTATTTTTGTCCGCATCCTCCGGATGCGCCGGACCTGACGCACCCCAATCCTTATCCGCAACAGGGACAATTTATCGTCTTCACCGGCGCCATGGATTACTGGCCGAACTGTGATGCCGTGCAATGGTTTGTCGACGCCATTCTGCCCGGAATACAGAAGCGCTGTCCGGGTACCCTGTTTTACATCGTCGGCGCGCGCCCGACCAAATCGGTTCTGGCGCTCACCGAACGTGCCGGAGTGAAAGTCACCGGTTCGGTGCCGGATGTGCGCCCTTTTCTGGCCCATGCCCATGTCGCAGTAGCACCGCTGCGGATTGCGCGCGGCATACAAAATAAAGTACTGGAAGCCATGGCGATGGCGAAAACTGTGGTGGTCTCGCCCCAGGCGCTGAGCGGCATTGAAGCCCAGCCCGACGGAGAAGTGTTGCTGGCTGACGATGCATCGCAGTATATAGATCATGTATCCCGGTTGTTATCCGGCCTGCAGCGTGACCTCGGCAAGGCGGCGCGGCAAAAGGTGTTGAGCCGCTATAGCTGGGAACACAATCTGGCCGGCATCAATCGCATGCTGGAAGGGACTGCCGATGCTGCACACTGAAAGCACGGAACGGATAGCCGAGCGTATCGAACCCGGTGAACCCATGCTGCGTAGCCTTGCGGTGTGGCAAACTGCGTTCCTTTTTTGCATCGTGCTCGTCCCGTTCGCGCTGTATTTCAGTACGGTGCAGTCCATCGTGTCGATCTGGAACAGTTCCGAGACGTTTGCCCACGGTTATATCATTCTGCCTATCAGTCTGTGGCTGATCTGGCGCAAGCGGCAGCAGCTGCGCCTGATGATTATCCAGCCGTACTGGCCGGCTCTGTTGCTGATCGCTCTGGTGGGCTCGGCGTGGCTGATAGCCGATGTCGGTGATGTGCAGGTGCTACGCCAATACAGCCTGGTCGCGCTGATTCCGCTGCTGGTGCTGGCGCTGTTTGGCCGCGCTGTTTTTCAGGCGCTGATTTTTCCGCTGTGGTTCCTGATGCTGGCCGTACCATTCGGCGACATATTTATCCCACCGCTGATTAACTTCACTGCCGACTTTACCGTCATCGCCCTGCAACTGACCGGCATTCCGGTCCTGCGCGAAGGCAGCACGTTTACTATTCCCAGCGGTAACTGGTCGGTGGTGACAGCATGCAGCGGCGTGCGCTATCTGATCGCCTCCATGACCCTGGGCTGTCTGTTTGCCTATTTGAGTTATCGCAGCTGGAAGAAGCGCTGGCTGTTCATGCTGGCCGCAACCGTCGTGCCTGTCATCGCCAATGGCATGCGCGCTTATCTGATCGTCATGTTGGGGCATTTGAGCGGGATGACCCTGGCCGTAGGGGTCGATCATCTGATTTACGGCTGGCTTTTTTTCGGACTGGTGATGTCCCTGCTGTTTGCGATAGGTAATCGATGGAACGACAGCGCGGTGGAACCGGATGGGTCGGCAACGGGCAACCAATCAGGCGATCCTTTGCCGCCACTGCCAAAATCAACTGCCCCGACTGTGCAATTGCTGCGTATCGGCTTCATCACCTTGCTGGTGCTGTTGCTGTTTCCGGTAACGGCCAGAGAGATCGAACGCGCCAATTACAATCCCCAGGTTGTGAATCTGACCGGTCTGCACAATCTGGCGGACCATGATGAGGCTGGCTGCACAGACTGGCAACCCCGGTATCTGCCAGCCCAGTCCAGTTTCGAAGGCTGCTACACCAGCAGTGTTCACGATGCCTACCCGGTAAAACTGATCGTCAAATATTATCGTAACCAGCGTCATGACGCGCAGCTGATCAGCAGCAGTAACCGTATGGCACTGGATCAGGATGATGCATGGCGGGTTACTGCGCATGGCAACCGTCTGGAAGCGCTGGCTTTGGCTGGTAAAGAATTAATTCAACAGTCCACCCCATCGTTCAGTCTGCATGAAACCAGCATTAACGGCAGCCGACAACACATACTGGTCTGGTCCTGGAACTGGATCAACGGCCACTTCAACAACAACAGCGTGACGGGAAAAATCATGCAGTCCTGGGACAGATTGACGCTCAGTGGCGACGATGGTGCAGCCATTATGCTGGTGGCGCCGTTTGATGAAAATCCGGAAGAAGCCAGAGTGGTATTGCGTCGCTTCGCCACTGCTCATCTTTCACAGATTGAAGCCGTGCTGGATGCCACCAGAAGCGATGCTAAAACCGCAAGAAAGCGATCGACATGATGGCATCCAAACCGCCACTGGTCATGCATCTCCTGTACCGGCTGGACTTCGGCGGACTGGAAACGCTGCTAGTCGACACCGTGAATCATATGCCGGCAGATCGGTTTCGGCATGCCATCGTCTGCCTGACCGACTACACGGAATTTTCCAAGAAAATAACCCGCCCCGACGTGGCGCTGTACGCCCTGCACAAACCGCCCGGACTCGCGCTGTCCATGCATTGGGTACTGTGGAAATTGTTCAGGCAATTGCGCCCTACTGTGCTGCATACCTACAATCTGGCTGCCATCGAATATGCGGCGGTCGCCAAGCTGGCCGGGGTGCCGGTCTGTCTGCATGCAGAACATGGGCGGGACTGTGCCGACCCGGAGGGCACCAATGCCAGACACAATTTTTTGCGCAGAGCGGTGACACCTTTTATCGATCGCTATGTCAGCGTATCGGCAGATCTGGAGCGGTGGTTGACCCGCGTAGTGCGCGTGCCGGAATCGAAACAGCTGTTGATCATGAACGGTATCGATACCGAGCGCTTTGCGCCCCGCCAGAACACCAACATCCAATGGAGTGAAGGGCATGTGGTGATTGGCACCGTCGGCCAGCTGCGCGAAATCAAAAACCATAGTGGCCTGCTGCGCGCATTTCAGCTCATACTGCAAATGCATCCGGCCTATCGCGCCACTTTACGCCTGAGCATCATCGGCGCCGGTGCATTGATGGCCGAGTTGAAACAGCAGGTCAGCGCAGCCGGGCTGGACGATGTGGTCTGGCTGCCAGGCGCCCGCTCCGATACGCCGGAACTGCTTGCAGGCTTTTCGATTTTTGTATTGCCCTCGCACGCAGAAGGCACACCGCTTGCGCTGCTGGAAGCGATGTCCTGTTCACTGGCGGTAGTGGCCACCAGCGTCGGCGGTATTCCGGAAGTAATTGAGAACGAAGTGAGCGGCACGCTGGTTGCGCCCAACGATGATCTTGCGCTGGCCACGGCAATTTTAGGCTATCTGGATTATCCGGATCAGGCCCGTCTGCACGGCGCCGCCGCGCGCAGGCGCATTGAACAACGCTACAGCATGCATCGCATGATTCAGAACTACACACAGCTATACAGCGATCTGGTTGATGAGAGGTGTCATGGGTAATACAAACGGCCGCAGCAACAACTGCAACGTTGAGCACAACGGAGACGAACAGCCATGTGCGGCATAGTCGGCATGGTTGACATTCGCGGCCAGGGAGGCCGCACGATAGACCGCGGGCTGCTCACACAGATGAATCAAAGTCAGTCGCATCGTGGACCTGACGAAGGCGAACTGTACATCGAAGCCGGTATAGGGCTGGGTCATCGCAGACTGTCGGTAATCGACCTCGACACCGGCAGTCAGCCGGTGTTTAACGAAGACCGCAGCGTGGTGATCGTGTTCAACGGCGAAATCTATAACTATCTGGAATTAACGGCAGAACTCAAACTGGCCGGTCATCGGTTTAGTTCGCGCTCCGATACCGAAGTCATCGTCCATGCCTGGGAAGAATGGGGAATCGACTGCCTGCAGCGGTTGCGCGGCATGTTCGCGTTCGGGCTCTGGGATCGCAACCGGCAGACCTTGTTTTTGGCCCGCGACCATCTGGGTGTCAAACCGCTGCACTACGCAGTTCTGTCAGACGGTCATCTGGTGTTTGGTTCGGAACTGAAATCGTTAATGTGCTGCCGCCTGCTGTCCAGACAGCTGAATCCCAAAGCGGTGGAAGATTATTTTGCTTTCGGTTATATCCCTGAGCCAAAAACCATCTTCGAGCAGGCGCATAAACTCGCGCCGGGTCACTACATTTGCCTGACTCCAGGTTCAGCCGGAGTCAGGCAGCAGCCTTACTGGGACTTGCCATTTGTGCCGCACACCAGACCAATAGAAGCCGAAATCGCTGAAGAACTGATACACAGACTGAATGAGGCAGTACAAAGCCAGATGAGCGCCGACGTGCCGTTGGGCGCATTCCTGTCCGGCGGGGTCGATTCCAGCGCCGTGGTAGCGATGATGGCGCAGACTAATCCGCTGCGCGTCAATACCTGCTCGATCGCGTTTGACGATCCCGATTACGACGAATCCGCCTACGCCAGACAGGTTGCCGAACGCTATCAGACCCGACACCGCAGCCGCATTGTCAATACCGACAGCCCGGAGTTAATCGGGCTGCTCGCGCAGTTATACGATGAACCGTTTTCCGACAGTTCTGCGATTCCGACTTACCTGCTGTGCCAACTGGCGCGCGAAAAGGTGACGGTCGCCTTGTCCGGCGATGGTGGCGATGAAAATTTTGCCGGCTACCGGCGCTACCGCTATGCCATGGCCGAACAGCGACTGCGTTCCCTGATGCCGTCTGCAATCCGCCGGCCGCTATTCGGCACACTTGGAAAAATCTACCCCAAGGCTGACTGGGCCCCGCAGTTTTTGCGTGCCAAAACCACATTCGAAGCGCTGTCCCGCGACCTGGTGGCCGGCTATTTCCATGGCGTTGCCATCATGCCGGACCGACAACGTGCCGCCCTGTTCAGCCCGCGTTTTCAAAGCGAACTGCAGGGTTATCGCGCCATCGACGTAATGCGCGCCCATGCGGCCAACTCCCCTACCGATGATCCGCTATCGTTGCTGCAGTATCTGGATTTCAAAACTTATTTACCCGGCGATATTCTGACCAAGGTGGACCGTGCCAGCATGGCGCACTCGCTGGAAGTGCGGGTGCCGCTGCTGGATCACAAACTGGTCGAATGGATATCCGGGTTGCCGACCGAACTGAAGCTGCAACGCGGCGTAGGCAAGCATATCTTCAAAAAATCACTGCGCCCGCATTTATCCAACGAAATTCTGTATCGCAAAAAAAAAGGATTTTCGGTACCGCTGGCCGCATGGCTCAGAGGTCCGCTTCGACCGCTGCTGCGCGAATCCGTGCTGGCCCCGGTCATGCTGGACAGCGGTCTGTTTAATAGCGGCTATCTGCATCACCTGCTCGATATGCATGACAACCAGCGCAAGGACTACAGCGCAGCACTGTGGTCGCTGCTGATGTTCTCCCTGTTCTTAAAACACAGCCTGAGCAGGCCGGCCCACTGACATGACGCAATGAATCTGAATCAACGAATTTGACTCAACGAATCTGAATCAACTTAACTGAATCAACTTAACTGAAACGCCAAATCGATACGACCACTATGAAATTGCTGACGTTGACGACGCTGTATCCGAACGCCGAACAGATCAACCACGGGATCTTTGTTGAGACCCGGTTGCGCCATTTGCTGGCCAGCGGTCAGATCGAATCGCGGGTGATTGCACCGGTACCCTGGTTCCCGTCGCAGCATCCGCGCTTCGGCCGCTATGCCGGTTTTGCGCGCGTGCCGCACTCCGACACCCGTGCCGGCATCGCCGTCCAGCATCCGCGCTACGCCGTGATCCCGAAAATCGGCATGCACCTGACACCGCTGCTGATGGCCAATTCATTAAAACCTGTCGTGGCAAAAATGATAGACAGCGGCTACGACTTCGATCTGATCGATGCGCATTATTTTTATCCCGATGGCGTCGCTGCCATGCTGCTGGCCAAACATTTTGATAAGCCGCTGGTGATTACCGCCCGCGGTACCGATATCAACCTGATCGCGCAGAACAATCTGTGCAAAAAAATGGTGCTGTGGGCGGCCAACAACGCCGATGGCGTGATCACCGTCTGTCAGGCGCTGAAAAACGAAATGATCCGGCTGGGGGTTGCCGAGCATCACATCACACCATTGCGCAACGGCGTGGATCTGCAACGCTTTCATCCACAGGACAGAGAGGCGATCAGGCAGGAACTGGGCCTGTCGCGCAAGACATTGCTGACAGTCGGTTCGCTGACCGAACACAAGGGGCACCATCTGGTGATACAGGCCTTGCCGCTGTTGCCGGAGCTCGAATTAATGATAGTCGGCAGCGGACCCGATGAACAGAAATTAAAAGCGTTGGCACAGCAGACTGGCGTGGCAAACCGGGTATGGTTTATCGGTTCCGTGCCGCAGACCGGATTGATCCGCTATTACAACGCCGCCGACATCATGGTGTTGATGTCGGCGCGCGAAGGTTGGGCAAACGTATTGCTGGAAGCGATGGCCTGCGGCACGCCCGTTATTGCCAGCGACGTCGGCGGTTCGGCTGAAGTCATCACCGCGCCCGAAGCAGGTTGCCTGATTGAGCTGCGCACACCGCAGGTCCTGGCAGGAGCGGTCAAACTGCTGTTCGATCAGTATCCCGACCGGGCTGTGACGCGCAGGTACGCCGAGCGCTATAGCTGGGATGACACCACTGCCGGGCAGTTGCAGCTGTTTGCCAACGTGCTGGTACGCAGAGCTGAGCGTAGCGCCGGGCGCAAAGAAGGAGGCAGGGAAACGCGATGAAAATCCTCTACCATCACCGCACCCGCTCCAAGGATGGCCAGTCTGTCCATATCGAAGAAATGATCGCGGCGCTGCGCCAGTTGGGACATGAAGTGATCGTGGTGGCACCGGTCGGTGATGAGCGACAGCGATTTGGTTCAGACGACCAGTCGCTGCTGTTTTTAAAACGATACTTGCCGCAATTCTTTTATGAGTGGATGGAGCTGGCGTATAACCTGATTGCTTATGTACATCTCGCTGCCGCAGTCAGGCGACATCGTCCCGACTGCATCTATGAACGCTACAACCTGTTTTTGATGGCCGGGATCTGGATTAAACGACGCTACGGTTTGCCACTGCTGCTGGAAGTCAACTCGCCGATTTTTGAAGAACGCGCCCGCTACGACGGACTTGCGCTGCAGCGTCTGGCCAGATGGTCGCAGACCACGGTCTGGCACGCTGCCGACCGGCTGCTGCCGGTGACCAAAGTGATGGCGGAAATCATCCAGAGCTACGGTGTACTGCCGGAGAAAATAACCGTAATTCATAACGGCATCAACCTGCAGGAGTTCAGTCATGCTGCCGGCAATGCCGAGTCGTCGGCAGCAAATCGCACCAGATTGGGACTGGAGCATAAACTGGTCCTGGGCTTTACCGGCTTCGTGCGGCAATGGCATGGGCTGCATCAGGTGATCGAGATGATCGCCAAAGATCACTCCGGTTCACGTCGTCATTTGCTGATAGTGGGGGATGGACCGGAACGCCCCAACCTCGAACAGCTGGCGGTGTCGTTGAATGTACAGGACAGGGTCATGTTCACCGGCATGGTAGCGCGCGAAAAAATACCGGAATATGTCTCCACTTTCGATATCGCCCTGCAACCGTCGGTGGTCGCCTATGCCTCGCCGTTGAAACTGATCGAATATCTCGCGCTCGGCAAAGCGATAGTCGCACCGGCGCAGCCCAATATTTGCGAACTGCTCACCGACCAGTACAACGCGGTGCTGTTCGACCCGACCCAGACCGACGGGATGCTGCAGGCCATCGACCGCCTGTGCCACAACAACCAGCTGCTGGAAACGATCAGCAAGAATGCACGCAATACCATCATCGCCAAAAATCTGACCTGGAATGCAAACGCGGAACAGGTGGTCGGTCTGTTTGAAAGGTTGATTCAGCATGCGTGATATCGCCCTGTTCTGTATCATTTTCGGCTTGCTGCCGTTTGTCCTCAAAAATCCTTTTGCAGGGGTAATGCTGTTCACCTGGGTCAGCCTGATGAATCCGCATCGCCTGACTTATGGAGCAGCCTACAATTTTCCGTTTGCTGCCGTGATCGTGGCATTTACGCTGGCCGGTTTGGTGATATCGAATCAAAAAAAGCGCTTTCCAGTCAATGCCCTTACCGTCACGCTGCTGCTGTTTAAGGTCTGGATGTCGGTCACCACCCTGTTTGCGCTGGAACCGGAGCGCGCGGCAGGTGAATGGGACCGGGTCTCCAAAACCATGATGTTATTCGCCGTGGTTCTGCTCACGGTGAATACCAAAAAAGAAATTCAGCTGTTTGCCTGGATTATTGGCTTGTCTATCGGCTTCTTCGGCTTCAAGGGTGGCGTATTTACCGTGCTGACCGGCGGAAGCAGTCATGTGTACGGCCCCGAAGGCAGCTATATCAGCGACAACAACGCTCTGGCGCTGGCCATGATTACCGCCTTGCCCATCATCTGGTATTTATGGATGACCTGTAAACGCGGATCGCTGCGCTACGCCATGCTGGGACTGCTGATCCTGACTACCCTGGCTGTGGTTGGTTCCTACTCACGCGGGGCCATTCTGGGCGGGGCGGTGATGGTACTGTTTCTGCTATTTAAGAGTAAAAATAAAATGGCGACGATCGTGTCGCTGGCCCTGATTATTCCGATTGCGCTGGTGGTGATGCCGGAACAGTGGTTTGATCGCATGCACAGCATCGACCAGTACAGCACCGACCAGTCTGCACTGGGAAGGCTGAACGCCTGGGGATTTGCCCTCAAAGTCGCCGGTTCCAAAATTATGGGCGGCGGCTACGAATGCTTTACTCCCCGTCAATTTGTGGTATACGCCCCGGACCCGTACAACTTCCACGCGGCGCACAGCATTTATTTTCAGGTGCTCGGCGAGCATGGCTATATCGGCATTGCGCTGTTTTTGCTGTTTATTTTTCTGGCGTGGCGCACCGGCACCCGAATACTCAAGACCTGTAACAACCGCCCCGAGCTGGACTGGGCCTCCAATCTGGCGGCCATGTGCCAGGTCAGCATGGTGGGTTTTTTGGCGGGCGGCGCATTTTTGACGCTGGCGTATTACGATCTTTTTTACGATATCGTTGCCGTGCTGGTCGTGCTGGAAAAATATCTGCAGCATGCAGAACAGAGCGTGACCGACTCACCTCCGGTCACATTGGCTAACCCGGCACAGGAAACCTAGACGCGCATGAACGCCACTTTCACAAACTGGATCCGCGGCAAACTGGTGCGTTTGCTCAGCCACCGTTATGTCTGGGGTTCAGCCGACAACAGCCGGTTCATTATTCTTATCTACCACCGGATACTCGCGACTAGCGATCCGTTGCTGGAGTCGGAACCCGACGTGGCGAGTTTTCGCTGGCAAATGGAGGCGCTGGCAAGCAACTTCAATGTCATGGCGCTGCATGACGCGCTGGACAAATTGCGCGACCGGTGTCTGCCGGCCAGAACAGTGTGCATTACTTTCGACGACGGCTATCGTTCCACCCATGATCTGGCGCTGCCGGTCCTCAAAGAACTCGGTTTGCCGGCCACGGTATTTATCGCCACCCGTTATATGGACGGCAGCAATATGTGGAACGACCGGATCATGAATGCGGTACGCTAGATGCCACAAGGTCTGTTCGACCTGAACGACATGCAGCTCGGCCTGCATCTGGTCAGCGACCCGGCCAGCCGCGACCTGATCTCCGACAAATTGATACAGGCCGCCAAGTACATGCCTACCAGTCAGCGCCAGACATTAACCGACAGACTGGAACTGTTGGCCGGGCAGACGCATCATCAGGAAGATCAGTCGCTGATGCTGAACGCCGAGATGGTCAGGACGCTGGTGAGCAATGGCTTCGAGGTAGGCGGCCATACCGTGACGCATCCGATACTGACCAAACTCGATGACCGCGAAGCACTGTGGGAAATTGCCCAGTGCAAAGAAGAACTGGAATCCATCACCGGCCATCCTGTGCGGCTGTTCGCCTATCCGAACGGCAAGGCCGGGATGGATTACGATGAACGTCACGTGCAGATGGCAAAACAGGCAGGCTACGATGCTGCGTTTATCACCACCATCGGAACGGTATCCAACGACACCGATTTATTCCAGATTCCGCGTGGCCGCCCCTGGGATAAATCTCCCTTGATGTTTCAACTCAGACTGTTGCGCTGGCTGGCGCAGTCACCCTAGCAGGAAAGTATTCAGGGTCATGGAAAGTACCAAGAGATCAATCGGCATCACGTTTGCCACCCAATATCTGGAACTGTCGATACAGTTCGTGGCAGTGCTGATCCTGTCGCGCCTGCTGACGCCGGCCGATACGGGGATTTTTTCAGTCGCTGCTTTTTTTATGGTGCTGCTGCACATGTTCCGCGATTTCGGCGTGGTGAATTACGTCATTCAGGAGCGCGACCTGACCAAAGAAAAAATCCAGTCTGCATTTGGCGTGGCTATCCTGCTGGCATTGGCGGTGGCGGCCGTCATGCTGGTGACCGCCCCACTGGTCGCCAGGTTCTATGCGCGTCAGGAACTGATACCCATCTTGCAGGTGATGGCACTGAGCTTTGCGGTGTCCCCTTTCGGTTCGCTGCTGTTCGGCTTGTATCGCAGAGAAATGATGTTCAAGTCCTTATTCTTCATCAAAACCGCCAGCGCGCTGTGCCACGTTGCCGTAGCGACCACCCTGGCCTATCGCGGTTATGGTGCCATCAGTCTGGCATGGGCGAATTTCGCCGGCATACTGTCATTCGGACTGGTGGCCAATCTGTACCGTCCGCCCGGCCTGCCCTGGCTGCCGCGCTTTACCAATATCGGCAGAATCCTGTCGTTTGGCGGCATGTCCAGTCTGGGCAATGCGGCCAATGCCATCGGCACCAACAGCCCGGATCTGATCATCGCCAAGATGATAGACATGACGTCCGTCGGTTATTTCAGCCGCGGTAACGGCTTGGTGCAACTGTTCGCCAAACTGATCGCAACGGCGCTGACGACGTTTACGCTGCCCTATTTTTCTAAAATCAAACGCAGCGGCGGCGATCTGAAACAGTCTTATCTGCTGGCCATCAATTATCTGACCGTGCTGTCGTGGCCCTTCTTCGCCGTCATGGCTTTACTGGCGCATCCGATAGTACGCGTGCTGTATGGACCACAATGGGATGCCTCAGTGCCGGTGGTTGAACTGCTGTGTCTGGCCGGCGCCATCGCCTCCATGTCGATTTTCGCCACGCACGTCATGATTGCCAATGGTCAGGTCAAACAGGCTACGATAGAGCAGATGCTGGCCCAGCCCATCAAAGTCATTGCGGTGTTGCTGGCGGCAGCGGAAGGCTTGCGGGCCGCGGCGATAGCGATGATAGTAGCTGAGATGGCAGGAATATTTATCACCAATCACTACCTGTATCACACCATCGGTGTGCGCATCACCGATCTGGCGACCGCCTGCCGCCAAAGCGCACTGGTTACGGCTGCCAGCATGGTTGGTCCGGCCATTGTGCTGCTGTTCTGGCCCGCGGCAAGCGATGCGTCGTGGCAGGCGCTGTGCGTCGGCGCTGTCGCTGCGCTGGCAGGATGGCTGATCGGGGTGATGCTGACCAGGCATCCGGCCTGGGCACAGTTGCAGGAGGCGCTGCCCAACACCCTGAAAAATATCTGCAGCAATCTGCTGGATCAACCCGGCGGCTCGGACTTGCTGCAACGCTGGCGCAACCGCCGCGCCCGACCGATGCAGGCGGTGTCTCCTGCCCAACCGCCCCAGGCACCTGTCATGAACAGTGGCTCCAGCAATACTGTGCTGCGCCATTCTTTCGACCATGCTGTCAGCGTCAGTGTCATTATTCCGGCCTACAATGCGGTCGACACGCTGGGACGCGCAGTCGACTCGGTGCTGGTGCAACTGGTTGAATCTGTCGAGATCATCATCATTGATGACGGCAGTACCGACACCACCTTCAGTCTGGCTTCCGAGATGGCTGAAGCCAACCTGCAGATACGTGTAATCAGGCTGATCTGCAACGGCGGTGTTTCGGCTGCGCGCAATGCCGGCATACGCGCAGCGCGCGGGCAATTTCTGGCGTTTCTGGACGCCGATGATGTCTGGCTGGAAGTCAAGCTGCAAAAGCAGCTGGCCGAAATCCGGCGCGACCCGGCGATTACGCTGGTGTCGTGCAACAGCATATTTGTGTCGGAATCCGGCGAGTTTCTCAAAGAAGGCCATGTCAATCGCCCGCCGGTGGAAGGCGACCAGAGCTGGAAGACGCTGCTGATTTACAATTTTTTACCTACCCCTACCGTGTTGACCTATCGTCATCTGGTGCTGCAACTAGGCGGCTTCGATGAGCGACTGCCGGTAGGCGAAGATCTGGATTTGTGGATCAGGCTGGCAATGCTGGGCAAGGTTGCGGTACTCAAGGAGATATTAATCAAGTACTTCGACAGTAACGGCAGTCTGATGAAGCGCTATCACGCGCAGTCGCAGATGATCGTATTACCGATGCTGGAAAAACATATTCTGGAGCAGAAAGATAAACTGTCGGCCGCTGAAATCAGGAAAATACGCGGGCAGCATTCATTCCAGTCCGGCTGCAATCTGTTTTTCGCCGGCGATTTTTTGGCCTGCATTCCAGTATTTATGCATGCCGTTTTCAAAGGCACCCGCCCAATTAAAAGCCTGACTTACATACCCAGAGCCTTGATGATGGCGGTTGTCTCCCGGTTCACACCCGGAGCCCACTGAGCTTTCAGGGGGTAACAATGGCTAACCCGACCGATCACGCAGATAATTAGGAACCACAGTGGATTGGCTGACAAAACAATTTGAGTTATCGCGCGGCGACGGACACAATGAGCGCGCGATGGAGGGACTGCGCGGCTTTGCAGTCTTTCTGGTTTTTCTGGTTCATTTCGTGACCCTGATGAATCCGTGGATTTCGGACAACTCGAATTTTCTTGTGTTGACCCGGTCGCTCCACACTGTTGGCAACACCGGAGTAGATTTGTTTTTTGTCCTTAGCGGCTATTTGATTTATGGCTCATTGCTCACTCGCCGCCAGCAATTTCTGCGTTTCATGGCCAGGCGCGTGCAACGAATTTATCCCGCCTTCGCGGTGGTGTTCCTGACTTACGTTGCGCTGTCATTTGCGCTTCCTGCCGAAAACAAGATTCCAACACCGGCATTCAGCGCAGCAATTTATCTGCTGCAGAATTTTTTCCTGTTACCCGGAATGTTTGCTATCGATCCCATGATTACCGTGGCCTGGTCATTGAGCTACGAAATGTTTTACTACCTGGCCATTCCGCTGCTTATTCTGCTATTCAGGATGAGAGAGCGCGACGCGATATGGCGTACTACATTCTTTCTAAGTCTGGCGATCCTCACCACTGTCTATTGCGCTCTGTATGGCGGGCATGTGCGGCTGATCATGTTCATGTCGGGAATCGTGCTGGTCGAGACTATCCGGAGCGGCCAGGTGTCGCCCCCGCCAGGCACAGTCGGGGTTCTGGCTTTGGTTGTCGGTTTGCTGAGCACGCTGCTTCCCATCGATGGATCCATAGGCATTGCGCTTAAGACAGCGATACTCTCCATCGCATTTTTCGCCCTTTGCCTGACCTGCTTTCATAATCCTGTGTCGTGGCTGTCACGCAGATTTTCCTGGACACCGTTGCGTTGGCTGGGAAATATGAGTTACTCCTACTATCTGCTGCACGGCCTGGCGCTTAACGCTGGATTTCTTGCGCTCAGATTTTTTATGCCTGCGTCCAGCCATGGTGCATGGTTGTTCTGGTTTTTGCTCCCGCCTATGTTTCTGCTAACCCTGGTTCCAACGGCGGCCCTGTTCCTCCTGGTTGAACGCCCCTACTCGCTGGTCCAGCACAAGCGCTCTGATCTGGCTTAGCACCAGATTCATCTGCGTTTCCAATCCGGATTTTCTGACCACCAGATTCCTGCCCAGCTCCGTGCGATGCCCGATCAGTTCGGTCATTTTTTCTACCAGCTGATCTAAGGTCACCGTACAGGCGCTGACACAATAATGCTGCATGCCGATCAGTTCATTGAATCCGAAATTTTTGGAATCGTAGGCAATGTTCAATGCAGGCACACCGGCCGCGAAACTCAGGATATTCGAATGCATCATCTGGCATACCAGTACATCGACCTGCGTATAGGCGCCGGTCAGATCGTTCGCCGGTACGTCTACCACCTCTATTTTCAGGCCGGACGATTGCAGTATTTTTGCGACCAGAAACTCTTCGTCCGAATGGATGAAGTAATAAAATCGCGGTGAAAATTTTTCAGCAATAATTTTTAAAAAGGCGATATACATCACAATATTTTTTTTGAACAGCTGTTCGACGAAGCTACCGTGAAACGCGAAATTGATTCCGATAGCCAGCGAATCGGCGTTGTCTTTTGTCGTGTGAGCCGGCATACGCTCAAATTGTTTAAATATGGCGGGATCGCACAGCAGCTGCGGCTTTTGCAGGCCCACTGCATGCGAGAATTCCAGCGAACTCTTGCCGCGTACTGCAAACAAGCTCACCTGCTGATCGAAACGCAACAGGGCATCTTTTAGCTCTTGCCCGATACAACTGTCGAGTACCGCATCAGCGCTCGGCAAATTGAAGTTGACGCCCGAACCTAATACCACGACGGGACATCGCATCTGCTCCAGATAGGGACTGTCTGCCATAAACGATGGACTCAGCGTTCTGGACTGACTGAACACCCAATAACCTCCGCCGGCAATCACAAACAGCGCAGCGCGCTGATTGATGCCCTCCAGCGTAGGCGCGTCCAGATGGCCCCATTCGCTTTCGATAAACTCCACTGCGTATCCATTCAGACTCTGCAGCAGCAGCTCCTTAATCGCCAGTTTGATCGCGATATCGCCGCGATTGCTATAGATGACGCGGTTGTAGTTATAGCCTTTGAAAATAAA
>OUMA01000014.1_pt1 | contig 20567 bp, 18 predicted proteins | sample 1690771 | NCBI WGS metagenome assembly OUMA01 (sample SAMEA3914812, study PRJEB12502) | metagenome | biome: forest; material: soil | place: Canada | collected 2011-07-07 | depth 0.1 m
ATGTTCCAGCACGCTGACATAGTCGGTTTTTAAACGAGCCATGATGGGCTGCGTTTCGGGGTCACCCATGCGGCAATTGAATTCCAGCGTCTTTGGATTACCCTGGTCGTCAATCATTAAACCGGCATATAAAAATCCGGTAAACACGATGCCGTCTTTCGCCATGCCATGCACGGTAGGCAGGATGATTTCACGCATGACGCGGGCGTGAATTTGCGGGGTGATAATGGGTGCGGGAGAATAGGCACCCATGCCGCCGGTGTTGGGGCCCTGATCGTTATCGAGTAACCGTTTGTGATCCTGGCTGGTGGCCAGCGGCAGTATGTTTTTGCCGTCTACCATCACGATAAAACTGGCCTCTTCACCGCTTAAAAATTCTTCGATCACTATGCGCGCACCGGCGTCGCCCAGCCTGTTATCGGATAACATCATATCCACCGCATCGTGTGCTTCCTGCAGATTCATCGCCACGACCACACCTTTGCCTGCGGCTAAACCATCCGCCTTGATGACAATAGGCGCGCCATTTGCGTCCACATAAGCGTGCGCGGCTGCGATGTCAGAAAAAGTCTGGTAGTTAGCGGTGGGGATGCCGTGACGTTGCATAAATGCTTTGGCAAAATCTTTGGAGCTTTCCAGTTGCGCGGCTTCTTTGGTTGGGCCGAAAATTTTCAAACCCTGTTCGCGAAACAGGTTGACGACGCCGCCAGCCAGCGGCACTTCAGGGCCGACCAGCGTAATGCCGATGTGTTCATTTTTAGCGAACTCCGCCAACTCGTGCAGATCGGTAATGGCGACGTTTTTCAGACGGTTATCTGCCGCCGTGCCGCCATTGCCCGGCGCGACATACACGGTTTGGATGCGCTCGGACTGAGCGAGTTTCCATGCCAGGGCGTGTTCGCGGCCGCCTGATCCGATTACCAGTATTTTCATGTGGTTCGACTATTTCAGTTTTCTATTACTGCGTTGGTAAACACTTCTTGCACGTCATCCAGATTTTCCAATGCATCCAGCAGTTTTTGCATTTTGATGGCGTTTTCACCTTCGAACAGGGTTTCGGTATCCGGTTTCATGACCACCTCGGCCATTTCTGCCTTAAAGCCGGCGGCTTCCAATTGCTGTTTGATGTTGGAGAAATCATGCGGTGGACAGATAACCTCAAAGCCGCCTTCATCGTCGGCAATCACGTCTTCGGCACCGGCGTTTAAGGCGGCTTCCATCAGCGCGTCTTCATTGGTACCAGGCGCATAGAAAAACTGGCCGCAGTGTTTGAACATGAAGGCGACCGAACCTTCGGTGCCCAGATTGCCGCCGTATTTGGAAAATGCATGACGTACTTCAGCCACGGTCCGGACTTTATTGTCGGTCATGCAGTCGACGATGATCGCCGCGCCATTGATACCGTAGCCTTCGTAACGAATTTCTTCGTAATTGGCACCATCCAGGTTGCCGCTGCCGCGTTGGATCGCGCGTTGCACGTTTTCCTTGGGCATATTCGCGTCGGCGGCTTTTTCTACCGATAAACGCAGGCGCGGATTGGCGCTTAAATCGCCACCGCCCATACGTGCAGCGACGGTGATTTCTTTAATAATACGTGTCCAGATTTTGCCGCGTTTAGCATCTGTGGCCGCTTTTTTGTGCTTGATGTTGGCCCATTTACTGTGTCCAGCCATGGTCTTGATTCCTGTTGATTATTGGAGTTTTAAGGGCGCTATTTTAGCATAGCGCCCCTTGCCAACGCCGATTTGCACAGATCGGCACAACAGAAATTTACGTATTGATTTGGCAATGCTGCGTTTAATCAGGAATCAGCTCCGCAGCGCGGATACGCATTTCATCGTGTATGCGCCCACGGGAAATCAGAATAAAGCAGCAGGTCATCGCGATCATCGACACCGTAAATCCTGTCATTCCCCAGGACACATAAGCCAGCCTGTTTATTTCAATTCCAAGCGCATACGAAACCATGGCCAGAATTGCGGTGCCGGATGAGACGATACCCTTGGCGTGCTTCGAAGACATCAGTGCGAAGCGATACAGCACAGCCATCGACAAGCCTTCGGCAAAGGCGATCAAGCTGATGCCGGTCACCATGAATATGGGCGATGATACCGGGATAAATATGCCCAGCAGCAGGCAGATCATTCCAGCCAACATGGGCCAAAAGCTGACCAGCACCGAGCGTCCTAGCGGCCAGCGTGCTGCGATAAAAAATACAAACAGATTGCCCAGCACCAGACTGCCGAATATCGGTAACTGCCACAGTCCATACTCCAGCAGGCTTAATTTGAAATCATCGACCAGCAACACCGGCGACATCGCGATCCAGCCGAGCAGGGGCAGGCTGATCGTGGCCAAAGCCAGAGCAGAAAGAACAAAACGGCGCTCGCCGAACAGACTGATGTAGTCGTGGAAGATTTGCGAATACGGTTCTTTTTCAGTATGCGGACTGACAGTCTCCGGCATCTTGTGCCACAGTCCGATCAAAGAAAACAGCGAAATCGCCGAGATAAACAGAAAACAGCTGCGCCATGGCGCGACACCGAGTAACGCGGCGCCTGCCAGCGGACCGATCATCGGTGCGATCAGCGCGACGTTGGCCATCAGTGCCGTGACCTTCACCGCATTCACATCATCAAACGTTTCCTGCACCGTGGCGTAACCGACCGAGCCGATAAAGCATAAACCGATACCCTGCAAAACCCGCAAAACGATAAACGTCTCGATACTGTGAACGAAGTAGGTTGCCAGGCAGGTCAGGATAAAAAACAGCCCCCCGCCGAGCAGCACCGGGCGACGACCAACGCGATCCGATAGGGGCCCGGTAAACCAGGAAAGTGATGCGCCACCGATCAAATAAGCAGTCATCGACAACGGTACCCAGGAGATTCCAACGCCAAATTCCTGCGTCACCATCAGCATCGCCGGTTGCGCCATGTCGTTGCCGATATATACGGCAAATTCGAACAGCACTAAAGCGAGTGGGAACAAAAGAGTGGCGCGGTTAAGCTGGGTGATTTTGGTGGTGAAGGGCATATTCCGAACTTAAAAACTGCCCGGTCAGGGTTCCGGGCGGCTCGCTATTATACACTTATCCAATAGTGACGTACTTTAGGTAAGAATTTTGGAGGCCATATTTTCACCCAGGCGCACTGATTTGAATGGCTGCCAGCCAGAGTTAAATGTCAGCGTATCGGCCGGAAATAGCATGACCACAGTGGAGCCCAGTAAAAAACGCCCCATTTCGTCGCCCTTTTTCAGAGAAATCGGTTGAGCTGAATAATCCCATTGCCGGATTTCTTTGCTGCGCGGCGGATTCACCACCCCATGCCAGACTGTCGCCATACTGCCGACTATAGTGGCGCCGACCAGAACCAGCACGAATGGCCCGTGATCTGATTCAAACACGCAGACTACGCGTTCATTGCGCGCAAATAAATTCGGTACGCCGCGCGCGGTAACCGGATTGACCGAAAACAAGGCACCTGGAATATAAATCATGCGGGTCAAGCGTCCATCGCAGGGCATGTGGATGCGGTGGTAGTCCTTGGGGCTGAGATAGATATTGGCGAAACTGCCATCGCTAAATTGATCTGCCAATATCTGGTCGCCTCCAACTAAATCGGTAGTACTGAAACTGTGACCTTTGGCTTGAAATATCTGATCTTTTTCTATCGCGCCAAACTGGCTGATTGCGCCGTCGACCGGGCAAATAAAGTCAGCATCCGCCGGTGGGCGGGCATTTGGTTTGAGGGGGCGGGTAAAAAATTCATTAAAGCTGGCGTAGCTGGTTATGTCTGAATTCAACGCTTCATCCATATTGACGCCATATTTTTTAACGAACCAGCGGATGATCGCGGTGGTGATCCGACCTGCTTTGGCATTGGCAATGTGGGCCCCAAATTCAGTTAGGGCCTGTTTGGGTAGTAGGTGCTGGATTAGGATGGAAAGAGAATCGGACACGATAGTGGATCAACCCGGATCAAAAATAAAAGATTGGTGATTGTACCGAGGTAATGCCGGTTTATGATAGTCCTGAGATAAAGCGGGGCCTGTTACGCGCATTGATGTGATAAAAAACATCGGACTTTTTACAAAAAGACATTGTAGAAACCTACGCAATGAAGATACTGGAGTGGGTAATTGAGAACCTTCCATGAGAAAAATAACCCTATGCATCGAATCTACATACGCTTGATCGTCATGTTTGTGGTCATTGTGACTTTGGTACTGGCAATTTCTGGAACGTATTCCCAATACAAACTGAATGATCAGCTACAGTTGCGCGACGACCAGTTAAGACAGAGCGTATTAGCAAGATTGCAAATCAGTTTGCCGCCGGCACTGTGGAATCTCGATAAGGCCAAAGTAGATAGTCTGATCGAAGCGGAAATGATCGCGCCTGAAATCAAATCTATCCGCGTCTTTGATATCAATGTATCCAATATGTTCAGCGGCAAAATGCGTGACGAGCAAGGGAAAATCGTCAGCGCCACCAATAATGAGCGCACAAAAGGCGACAAGGAAGATCTGGTCGAGGCGCCACTGACTTACAGTGAATTTGATCCGGGCGACCGTAATTCTCAAAAGCTGGCCGATATCGGCCAGGTCGACATCCGGTTTAGCCGTGAACAGATTCATGCCGCACTGGTCGCCGAACTGGCGCACAAGCTGCTTGAAATCCTTATCCTTGATTTTATTCTGGTGATCACGCTGTCGCTTAGCTTGCGCATGGTGTTCGTCCCGCTGCAGCAGTTGCGCGATAGCCTGAATGACCTGGCAATACACGAAACCAATGAGTTGGAAGAACTGCCCGAAGGTCGGCAGGACGAATTCGGCGAAGTCGCGGTCGGATTCAATCGCATCCAGCGAAAAATGAAATCCACCATTGGTATGGCAAGGCAATCGGAAGTCACCGCGAAACGCGCCTCCTTGAATGCGGAACAGGCGCTGCAGGAATTGCGGCAAACGCAGGATTCGCTGTTGCAGGCAGAACGTCTCGCCTCGCTGGGAGGTCTGGTTGCCGGTGTGGCGCATGAAATCAATACCCCGGTCGGCATCACGCTGACCGGTGCATCGATATTGCAGCAGGCAACGGAACGCATCAGCTCGGCAATGAGTGCAGGCAACATCAAAAAATCCCAGATTCAGGAATACATTGATACAGCTGTAGAAAGCTCCAGACTGATCATGGCCAATTCACAACGCGCTGCAGAGTTGATCCATAGTTTTAAGCAGATTGCGGTAGACCAAACCAGCGAATCGAAACGCCCATTTAAGGTCAAAGACTATATCGATGAAGTGGTGATGTGCCTGCATCCGCGGCTGAAAAAAACCAATATTCAGATCAAGATTAACTGTGAAGAAAATATCGAACTGGATAGCTACTCGGGAGCCTTCGCACAAATCATGACCAATCTGATCATGAACTCCCTGACGCATGCTTACGAAGCAAGCGATATCGGCTGCATTGATATCGACGTATCATTGCAAAACGAAGCGCTGTTGTTGAAATTTGCGGATGATGGTAAGGGAATACGCCCAGAGAACATCAATAAAATTTTCGATCCATTTTTTACTACCCAGCTTGGCAAGGGTGGTTCAGGGCTTGGATTGAATATCGTATTTAATCTGATCGTTAAAAAACTGGGTGGGTCAATTCATGTCGAGAGTGCATTGGGGCTAGGCGCGAAATTTATTATTCGCATCCCGCGGGTGGCGCCTTTGTAAGCTTAATCGCGTTCAGCGAACGCTGCACCTATCATCACCAATACCGGCCCGGCGCATTGCGCCAGCCCTTGCTGTAAGTCTGCCAAAGTCAAACGCTGTACCCGTTGATTGGGGAGGCTGCAGTTTTCAACAATGAGCACGGGCAAATTGGGTGAGCGACCTTGCGCCAATAACAGCTCGGCGGTTTGCAACGCTTTTTGTCCGCCCATGTATTGAACCAGCGTGTCGCTGTCGGGAAGCTGGGTGGTGTCAGGCAGTTCCGGTGCGCTGCTGGAGGTGAAAAATGCCACACTGCGTGCGCAGCCGCGTTTGGTCAATGGTTGCAATGTGGCTGCAGCTGCGGCGAATGCAGTGGTGATGCCAGGTACAACTTCTACTGCAATGTTGGCCTGTTCTAATGCCGCCAATTCTTCATCGGCCCGACCAAACAACATCGGGTCACCACCCTTTAATCGTACCACCAGCGCGTGATTTTGCGCATATTCCACCAGTTGTTGATTGATGGCGGCCTGCGCGGTAGAGCGCTGGCCAAAGCGTTTTCCCACCGATACTTTGATCGCCTGCGGACATAGATCGAGAATATCCTGACCAACCAGCGCATCATATAAAACTACGTCTGCGTCAGCCAGTACGCGCGCACCGCGCACGGTGATTAAATCCGCGGCTCCCGGTCCTGCGCCGATCAGGATGACTTTGCCCAAGAACTTACTCCTGATGTGGGAGACGTATCATGCCGGCCGCTACAGTCTGATGGGTAACCTGGTCGATCAGAATAAAGGCACCGGTACTGCGGATTGCACTGTAGTTATCGGCTGCCAACGGTTGCTGCACGGCGATTTTTACTCTGGCGATATCGTTCAGTTGCAACGCGCTTGCAGTTCGGGTTTGCTGGGTGTTGATGTCTAACAGCGACTCGATTGCGGTCACACGTGCAGCGATCTGCCTGGTGGTGTGCTTGAGTAAATACTTGCGCTTGAAATCGAGCGGTTCTTCAGAAAGCCAGCATACATCGGCTTCAATCTGACTCACCAGCGTCGCCGGTCTGTCTGCATGAGCCAGCATGTCGCCACGTGAAATATCGAGGTGTTCGTTTAACAGCAGCGTAATCGACTGACCGACTACTGCCGTTTGCAATGAATTGCCGAGGGTTAGAATTTCTTTGACCGTGCCGGTCTGGCCGCTAGGCTGTATCACCAGCTTATCGCCCACGCTGACTTTGCCTGCTTCGATGCGCCCCATATAACCGCGGAAATCATTGGCTTCATGGCCGTTATGACGCGCGACCAATTGCACAGGGAAACGTAGCGGCTCATCGTGCGACGCGTCGTACACGCTTAAGGATTCCAACAAGGTGATCAAGGTCGGTCCGGTATACCAGTCTAGATTGTCGCCTTTCTCAACCACGTTATCGCCAGCCAAAGCAGATAACGGAATAGGCGTGATATCACGCAAACCAAGCTGCGCAGCAAATTGTTGATAGGCCGCGACGATCCTGTCGTATTTGGTTTGGTCGTAAGCGATCAAATCCATTTTGTTGACCGCAACTATCACATGCTCAATTTGCAGCAGGTTGGCGATGGTCGAATGACGTTTGGTCTGAATTAATAAATCGACCGATCCGTCATTGTTAAATTTAACTTTGGATACGTCGATCAAAATAATCACTGCGTCGGCGGTCGAAGCACCGGTCACCATGTTGCGCGTATATTGTTCATGGCCGGGTGTATCGGCGATGATGAATTTACGTTTTGGTGTAGCGAAGTAGCGATACGCCACGTCTATCGTAATACCCTGTTCGCGCTCTGCTTCCAGCCCGTCCGTCAGCAGCGATAAATCTATGCTGTTGCCGGCAGTGCGTTTATGTTTGGCGCGCGACATCGCATCGAGCTGATCCGCAAAAATGCCTTTACTGTCAAACAGCAGGCGACCGATTAATGTGCTCTTGCCATCATCGACCGAGCCCGCCGTGATAAAACGTAACAGGCCGCGCTCTTTGGTGACTTGTTTGGCAAATTCGTGCAATGCTGGAATCTCATTTAACTTCACTGCGGCATTCATCAGAAATATCCTTCTTTTTTACGTTTTTCCATCGAGGCTTCGGAGGTCTGATCATCCATGCGGGTTGCGCCGCGCTCGGTAATTTGGGTAATGGCGGTTTCAGCGATAATTTCCGCGACCGTGGCCGCGTCGGACGAAACCGGGCAGGTGCAGGAAATATCGCCGACGGTGCGGAAACGCACCACCTGGTTGACTACCTGCTCACCTTCTTTGGCAGGTGTCAGCGGAGTCAGCGGTACCAGCAGGCCGTTGCGCGGGATTACGTCGCGTTGATGCGCGAAATAGATCGATGGCAGGGCGAGTTGTTCACGTTCTATGTATTGCCAGATGTCGAGCTCGGTCCAGTTTGATATCGGGAACACGCGGATGTTTTGTCCGGAATGCACGCAGGTGTTATACAGGTCCCATAACTCGGGACGCTGCGCTTTCGGGTTCCATTGGCCGAATTCATCGCGGAACGAAAAAATACGTTCTTTGGCACGGGCCTTTTCTTCATCACGTCGCGCACCGCCTATGCAGGCATCGAATTTGAATTCTTCTATCGCTTCCAGTAACGTCACCGCCTGTGCCGCATTGCGTGAATCCGTCGCAGGATTTCTGAGTCGCACCGTGCCACGCTGTATCGAATCTTCTACCGAACGCACGATGAGGCGTTCGCCCAATTCAGCCGCGCGTTTATCGCGGAAGGCGATGACTTCATCGAAATTATGTCCGGTATCAATATGCATTAATGGAAAAGGAAAACGGCCTGGACGAAATGCTTTTTCAGCCAGACGCAACAGCACGACCGAATCTTTGCCGCCCGAAAATAACAATACAGGATTTGCACATTCTGCGGCAACCTCGCGCATGATGTGGATGGCTTCGGATTCCAGCCAGTCTAAATGATGGTTGCTGGCAGCGTCCAAAGTTGGCTGCTGGTTTTGTTGTGGTGAGTTCATTTGTAAACCTAGATGATGTTGCTGTTCTGTTTTTTAACTTTTATTGATTCGAACCAGTTTGCCGTCGACGACATGCAGGCCGCATTCTTTATTTTCCGGTGTTTCCCACCACCAGCGACCGGCCCGGATATCTTCGCCAGGTTGGATGGCTCGCGTGCAGGGCGCACAGCCTATGGATGGATAACCGGCATCGTGTAGTGCATTGTAAGGCACTTTGTGGACGTGAAGATAGTACCAGACGTCTTCTTCCGACCAATCGGCCAACGGGTTAAATTTTTCTAATCCGTGTGCTTCATCGTGTTCCTGCACATCGAGGTTGGATCGGGTTGACGACTGGCTGCGTCGCTGTCCTGTGATCCAGGCTTTTTTGCCGGCCAGAGCACGTCCTAACGGCTCAACTTTACGAATATGGCAACACTGTTTGCGTAGTTCGACACTGTCATAAAAACCATTTAAGCCATGCTTGCTGACGTAATCCGTTACTGCGTCCGGGTTGGGATAGTAAAGCTGGATCTGATAATCATAGCGTTGCTTGACCTGCTCCAATACCTGCAAAGTTTCAGGCGGGAGACGTCCGGTTTCCAGAGAAAAAATGGTGATCGGAGTGTGATTCTGCAAAATCAGATCGGTGATGACCATATCTTCGGCAGCCAGACTGGAAGCAAACACTGCAGGAGAAAATTCCGCTGCGATGCGCGCCAGAGTTGCCTGGGTTGCGGACAGGCGCCCGGCAAATCCGTCAGGTTTTGATAAGAATTTCGAGGCTACATTACTCATGAGGCATGGACGGCTGAGCGCGATGGTCGATCTTCGCGGCGAAATAACGGCGACTTTTGGTCGATGGAAGTCTGGTAGCTTACACTAAAGTCAGTCAGCCCTTTGAGTGCGTCATCTATGCTGCGATCAGCACGCGTGGCGAACGCATTGAAGCCAACGCGCTGCATATAAAACAACTGGTCGCGCAATACGTCGCCGATGGCGCGCAACTCTCCCTCGTATCCTAATCTGGCGCGCAAATTGTAGGCGATCGAATAGCCACGTCCATCGGAAAATTTAGGGACGTCGATAGCGATGACCGGCAGTGTTTGCACATCCGCTTTTAGCGATTCGGCACGCTCGGAACTGGCCAGCCAGACACCGACATTGGTTCGCTTCGATAACGTGACGTGCTGTGCCTGCCATACTGCCAGCGGTACAATGACGTTGGAATTTGGCACGTCGATAACTTCAGCCTGCTGATCTTCAGACAGTCGCAATATGGCCCAGTCGTCGTTGACGATCTGGCCGTTTTTAATGATTTCAGACATAGGCATCCTCACCTTGTTGTACTTCTGCTGCCTCGACCTCAATCGGGGTTGCATACACAAATTCTTTAAATGGATTCACACCGATGCGCTGCACGGTATCAATAAATTTTTCATCTTCAAAGCGCTGAGTCAGGTACACGTGGATCAGGCGCTCAATCACTTCAGGCATCTGCGCTGCCGCAAACGATGGGCCGATGATTTTGCCGATTGCCGCATCGATACCTTGCGCGCCGCCTATCGACACCTGATACCACTCACTGCCGTCTTTATCCACACCCAATACGCCAATATTGCCGACGTGATGATGGCCGCAAGCATTGATACAGCCGGAGATATTCAGTTCCAGATCACCGATGTCATGCAGATAATCAAGGTTATTGAACCTCTCGGTAATCGCCAGAGAAATCGGAATCGATTTGGCATTGGCCAAAGAACAGAAATCACCTCCCGGGCAGCAGATAATGTCGGTCAGCAAACCGATATTGGGCGTTGCCAGACCTTGCGCCTTGGCGGCTTCCCACAATGTATAGAGATCTGATACCTGGACGTCAGCCAAGACCAGATTCTGCTCATGTGTGACACGCAATTCGCCGAAGCTGTATTTATCGGCCAGATCGGCAACAAAATTCATTTGCTCTGCAGTCGCATCACCCGGAGGCACACCCGGCTTTTTCAGCGATAGAATCACGCTACGATAGCCGGCTACCTGATGTGGTTTGACATTGCGTTTGATCCAGTTCGAAAACGCCTTGCTGCTATCCAGATGTGCCGTGTATTCGGCATCCTGGTCCGGCAAAGTTAAATAGGACGGTTTGCTAAAATAGCTCGACACGCGGGCAAATTCTTCTTCAGTAATAGTGGCAGGACCGTCTTTTAAATCCGCCCATTCTGCTTCTACCTGGCGCGCAAATTCTTCCACGCCGATCGCCTTGACCAAAATTTTAATGCGCGCTTTGTACTTGTTGTCGCGACGGCCGAACTCGTTATAAATCCGCAGGATCGCTTCGAGATAGGTGATCACATGCTGCCATGGCAAAAATTCGCGGATCACGCTACCCAATATCGGAGTACGCCCCATACCGCCGCCGACCATTACCTGAAAGCCGACTTCACCGTGCTCGTTGTACACAACCGTCAAACCGATGTCATGCACTGCGATCGCGGCGCGATCTTCTTTTGAGCCGTTGATGGCAATTTTGAATTTGCGCGGCAGGTAGGCGAACTCGGGATGGAAGGTGGTCCATTGACGCAAAATTTCAGCGTACGGACGCGTATCGATCACTTCATCCGCAGCGACGCCGGCAAATTCATCCGACGTAATATTGCGCATGCAGTTGCCCGAAGTTTGAATGGCATGCATTTCTACGCTGGCTAATTCGGCCAGAATATCGGGAGTCTGTTCAAGGTTAATCCAGTTGAACTGAATGTTTTGACGCGTCGTGAAATGGCCGTAACCTTTGTCGTAGGTATCGGCGATATACGCAAACTTGCGCAACTGCGCGCTGGACAGCATGCCATAAGGTACGGCAATGCGTAACATGTAAGCGTGACGCTGCATGTACAAACCGTTTTGCAAACGCAGCGGCAAGAATTCTTCTTCAGTCAGTTCATCGGCGATACGGCGACGCACCTGATCGCGGTATTGCGCTATCCGCTCTTTGATAATCTGGTGGTCGTATTGGTCATAACGGTACATGGAAAATCCTGGTAACTAGAGTTCGTTAAAAAATAAGTTTGGCTGCAACCAGAGTCAGCGTGGTTGCCAGCAAAAAGCGCAATACGCGTTCCGGCACTGCGCGAGCGGCCATGGAGCCTAAAATAATTCCGGGGACTGAGCCAACTAACAGCGTACCTAACAGCAGCCAGTGGATCGAACCCAACCACCAGTGGCCGATTGCGGCAACCGCGGTCAACGGTACGGCGTAGGCGATATCTGTGCCGACAATTTCAGCAGGACTTAAACGTGGATACAGCATAACGATAATGGTGGCGCCGATCGCTCCGGCACCGATAGATGACACGGTAACCAATACGCCCAAGATCACACCAGAAAGTATCGTCGCAATTTCCAGGGCGCGACCCTGTAATTGTTTTTCAGGATGACGGTTAAGCCATGCGAGCATGCGGCGTTTGAATAACAGAGCAACGACAGTCAGCAAGACTGAACCGGCTATCGTGTACCGTATAATCTGACTGATTTCCTTATTCAGAACGCCAAAATGATTTAAACCTATGGCCGCGAGTAATGACGCAGGCAATGCGCCTATGCATAGTAATTTGACGATGCGCCAGTTCACGGTGCCACGGGCTTTATGGGTAAACGTCCCGGCAGATTTGGTGATGCAGGCAAAGGCCAGATCAGTACCGACTGCAACGCTGGGCGAAACGCCAAACAGCAAGGTCAGCAATGGCGTCATCAGCGAGCCGCCGCCGACTACGGTTAACCCAACCAGAATACCGACCACAAAACCGGAAATTACGTACGATAAAGACATATAGCTCCTCTGGGAACGTTTAAAACATAATTTGCAGGTAAATTATCTATGGACGTTCCTTAATCTTGCGCAATCGTAATAAACTATCGCCTTATTCCAAACGACTTAGTAATCATTTGCTTATATGTGAATTTCCTATATATAAACGTATAGAATGCATATCTCACGAAGTTTGACGCCATAAAAATTACAAATAACCAATATACATAGCTAAAAGGGAGCTTATTTGCTTAAAAGGCAAGTAAGAACGTTATGAATCTACATCAGCTGCGTTTTGTCCGCGAAGCAGTACGTCAGAATTTCAATCTAACCGAAGCGGCGAAAGCGCTATTTACTTCGCAGCCGGGTGTTTCCAAAGCGATTATTGAATTGGAAGAAGAATTGGGCGTAGATATTTTTACGCGCCATGGCAAACGTATCCGGGGACTGACTGAGCCGGGACGTGCGGTATTAAAATCAGTTGAACTGATCATGCAGGAAATTGAAGGGTTAAAACAGATCGGGCGGGAATTTGCGGCTCAGGACAGCGGCAGCCTGACGATAGCAACCACTCACACGCAGGCGCGTTATTCTTTGCCCCCGGTCGTACAGGCCTTTATGCAAAAATATCCCAAGGTGCGTTTATCTCTGCTGCAAGGTAATCCCAAGCAGGTTGCGGAAATGGTGCAGCGAGATCAAGCTGATTTGGCGATTGCCACTGAATCGATTGCCGGGATAGATGGATTAATCACCATGCCCTGTTTTCAGTGGGAGCACGTCGTGGTTGTGCCAGCTGAGCACCCGTTATTGAAATTGAAAGTGGTCAGTCTGGAAGAGATTGCGCACTACCCATTAATAACTTATGACAGCGCATTCGCTGGTCGGAATAAAATAGATCAGGCATTTGCGCTGCGTCAGATTAAACCGGATATTCTGCTGGAAGCAATCGATGCTGATGTGATTAAAACTTATGTGGAATTGGGCATGGGAGTCGGGATTATTGCAGGCCTGGCATTTGATGCGGAACGCGATAAAAACCTGCGCTCTATACCGGTAGGCAATTTGTTCGGCATGAATATTTCACGCATCGCATTAAAACAGGGCGCTTATTTGCGCAGCTATATTTACACTTTTATTGAATTGCTTGCACCTACCTTAAATCGCAAATTAATCGATCAGGTTTTACAGGGAAGCAAAGACAACTACGAACTATGAATACCAATTTATTTGACTACTACGATCAACGCGCCGCGCATTATGAGGATATCTACCGGATACCTGAGCGTCAGGCGGAATTGAGCCAGCTCGCCGCACAATTACAGCAACTGACAGAGAATAAAAATGTGCTGGAAGTGGCGTGCGGCACAGGTTACTGGACTGAACGTTATGTGGATTCGGCCAGCCACGTCCTGGCAACCGATGCCAGCGGCGTTATGTTGGAATTGGCGCAGGCCAAGCCGTTACTCAAAGGTCGGGCTGATTTTCAACGGGCGGATGCATTTGATTTACCCAAGGGAGATTTCAATGTCTGCGTGGCAGGTTTTTGGTGGTCGCATGTCAAGCGGCAGGAGCAGTCTGCGTTTTTGGATGGCGTGCAAGCTGCATGCGGCTCCGGCACGCTGCTGGTGATGTTTGATAACTGTAACGTCGACGGCGACAGCACGCCGATTGCGCGTACCGATCTTGACGGGAATACCTATCAAATTCGTCGTCTGCCAGATGGAAGTCGGCATGAGGTCATCAAAAATTATCCGACCGACAGCACATTGCGTAAAAAATTAACCCAACATGCGCGTGATATCCGCATCATTCGTAATACCACTTTCTGGATTTTAACTTGTGTATTGCGGTAAAGTTTGCATTCGTTTTTTTGTATTTAATAAATTACTAGATTCAAGGTTGGCTTGTGAAAAAGTTTTTTCTACTGTTGGTTTGTCTATTGATCTGCGAACTGGGCAGCCTCCCCAGCTTTGCGGACGTCATTGATGCCAATAGTTCTCCAGCACCTGCCGATAACAATGTAATTCAGTCGCTGACACAACTGCCACTGGATCTGACGCCACCCGATTTACCGGCGCAAGCGCCGCCGCGGCCAGGATCAGGATCAGGATCAGGATCAGGATCAGGATCAGGATCAGGATCAGGATCAGGATCAGGATCAGGATCAGGATCAGGATCAGGCACAGTAACTCTGCTACCCAATCTGGGCGAGCCAGCACAACCTGACGCCTCGGTTCTTCCTACGCCAAATGGAACTTTGCAATTCAAAGGCAGCTTAGACGGTGATCGTTTTTTGGTTAAGCAGGATTTCAATAACGCCAAAGGCGCGCCGGTCGATGTGGATCTCGCCACCCAAAAAATTCCTGATACGACTGTCGGCTGGCTGGTGTCTGCCAAGCCCAACCAGACCGAAGCCGTCATGAATATGGGATGGCGACTCGGCGAAAATCAACAACTTCTATTTAGTACCGCGCAAATGCGCGGTCTGGTTGATGCGGACGTCGACGGAAAATCAAATCCGAACTTATCCCAGCATGGCGGCGGTCTGGATTATCGCTTTTTCGTCGATCAAAAATGGCTGACTGGAATTGAACTGAGCGGTTACAGCAGCGGCAGTCAAAGCCAATTTTTGCCGGCTACGATGACTGACGACAATCAACAGCATATCGCCGGGGGCAATCTGGTCGGTGTGAAATTGGGCCTGGAGTCTGCGCCACTGCATGATTCGAAATTGAAAATCGGAGTGGGTAGCGAGCGATTATCGTATGACAGCCTGAGCGGCGTGACACCAATTCAAAATCTGAATACCAGCATCAAATGGAGCCAGATAATTATGCCGACGGTCAGATACAACGCCAGCATCGAAGACAACGGCGTGCTGCGCAGCCTGTCTACCGGCCTGGATGTGAATTTGCAGAATGGTCAGCAGCTGGGATTTAAGCTTGCTCACACTCAATCCAGCGACGGCCTGACGACTGATAGCGCAGTCCAGCTTTCATATACGCTCCAGTTCGGTAACAAATTTGCGCCGTTTCAGGCCAAGGACAGCACGACACCCTGGAATTCGAGTTTGATGCCTGAAGTATTGCAGCGCCCAAGTTATTTACCGAAGTCACTCTTATCCAAACCGGATTCCAGTCTCAACTAACGAATTAAAACAGAACCATGAAATTAGCAACTTTAAAAGATGGAAGTCGTGACGGCCAATTAATGATCGTTGCGCGTGATTTAAAAACAGCAGTCATTGCCAGTAATATCGCCCCGACCATGCAGGATCTGCTCGACAGCTGGGATTTTATGCAGCCGCAATGCGAAGACCTGTATGTGCAGTTGAATCAGGGCAGAGCGCCGTATAGTTTTGATTTCGATCCCAACAACTGTATGGCGCCACTGCCGCGCGCATATCAATTCGCCGATGCCTCGGCGTATGTGGATTATGTTGAACTGATGAGCAAAGCACGCGGGCATGACATGCCAGAATTATGCTGGGCTGAACCGGTCATGCATCAGGCCGCGTCCGATGATTTTATCGGTGCGCATGAATCCGTTTTAGTGCGTGATGAAGCCTGGGGTATCGATTTTGAAAGTGAAATCGCCGTCATTATCGGCGACGTCGGCATGGGTGCCACGCCAATTCAGGCCCGTGAACAGATTCGACTGGTGATGTTGGCCAACGACGTGTCGTTACGCGAACTTATACCGAACGACATGAAAAAAGGTTTCGGTTTTTTTGAGTCGAAAGCTGCCACCAGTTTTTCGCCCGTTGCTGTAACGCCGGATGAACTCGGTGAAGCGTGGAGTGACGGGAAGGTCCATTTGCCGCTGCGTTCCAGTGTGAATGGTAAATTAATCGGACAGCCGGATGCCGGGGTTGATATGACCTTTAATTTTCCCCAACTGATTTCATTCATGACCAGAACACGCAATGCACGGTCCGGAACCATAGTCGGTTCCGGCGCCGTGTTCAATAAAGATAGTAACAAAGGGTGCAGCAGTATTTATGGCGTGCGTGCCCAGGAGCTGATCTCGGGTAAAGAAGTGACAACGCCATTTCTACGCTTCGGTGATAGCGTGAAAATAGATATGTTGGATAAGAATGGCAAAACAATTTTTGGTGCAATCGAACAAAAAATTGATCTGAGTCAATAGATCATTTTTAGAATCGTAATATAGGTATACATAAGTCTATTAACAGGGAGACACCATGAGTGAGATTGAATCTAAAGTTGAAGAGCTGCGAATTTTTCCACCGACGGCTGCATTTCAGGCGCAGGCCAATATATCTGGCATGGATGCTTATCAAGCCCTTTGCGATGCAGCGACGGCCGATGAGCAGGGATTCTGGGCCAAGCTGGCGCGCGAGCAATTGCAGTGGCATAAACCATTTACAAAAGGTCTGGATGAATCCAACGCGCCTTTCTATACCTGGTTTGATGACGGCGAATTGAATGTCTCCTATAACTGCTTGGATGTTCACTTAGCACATGGTAACGGTGATAAGACGGCGATAATTTTTGAGTCGGATGACGGTGTTGCGAACAAAGTCAGTTATCGCGAATTGCATCAAATGGTCTGCAAGTTTGCAAATGGCTTGCGCTCGCTCGGCGTTAAAAAAGGTGACCGCGTTGTCATCTACATGCCGATGTCGGTGCAAGGTGTGGCCGCCATGCAGGCATGTGCGCGTATCGGCGCCATACACTCGGTGGTGTTTGGCGGCTTTTCGGCCAAGTCGCTACACGAGCGGATTATCGATGCTGGCGCCGTTGCGGTGATTACCGCCGATTACCAGGTCCGCGGCGGCAAACATTTGCCGTTGAAAGCGATAGTCGATGAAGCGCTGGCCATGGGTGGCTGCGATACCATTGCCAATGTCGTGGTGTATCAACGTACTGGCGGCGAAGTGAACTGGAATGCGCCAGATCTGTGGTTGCACGAGCTCGTTAAAGATCAGCCCGACCTGTGTACGCCGGAATGGGTGAGCGCAGAACATCCTTTATTTATTTTATATACCTCGGGCTCAACCGGCAAACCTAAAGGTGTACAGCATTCCTCAGGTGGTTACTTGTTGTGGGCCAAACTGACCATGCAATGGGTGTTTGATTTAAAACCTTCAGACGTCTATTGGTGTACTGCGGATATCGGCTGGGTTACTGGCCACAGTTATATTGCGTACGGACCGCTGGCGGCAGGCGCCACACAAATTGTTTTCGAGGGCGTTCCGACTTATCCAAATGCCGGACGTTTCTGGAGCACGATAGCAAAACATAAAACCACCATTTTTTATACGGCACCTACTGCGATCCGTTCTTTAATTAAAGCTTCTGAACTTGATGAGACTATTCATCCCAAACAGTTTGATCTGTCTTCGCTGCGCCTGTTGGGTTCGGTTGGTGAACCGATTAACCCGGAAGCGTGGATGTGGTACTACAACAATGTTGGCAATATGTTGTGCCCGATAGTCGACACGTTCTGGCAAACTGAAACGGGCGGCATCATGATGAGTCCTCTGCCCGGAGCCACATCGTTGGTGCCCGGCTCATGTACTTTGCCGCTACCCGGTATTGCCAGTGCAATCGTCGACGAAACCGGCAATGATTTGCCGAACGGGCACGGCGGATTGTTGGTCGTCAAGCGCCCATGGCCATCGATGATACGTACCATCTGGAACGATCCTGAGCGTTTCAAGAAAAGCTATTTTCCAGAAGAGTTGGGCGGAAAGTTGTATCTCGCGGGAGACGGCTCGATACGTAATCCCAAAACCGGCAATTTCACCATTACCGGACGCATCGACGATGTGTTGAATATTTCTGGACATCGTTTGGGGACGATGGAAATTGAATCGGCGCTGGTAGCTAATCCATTGGTGGCAGAAGCTGCAGTGGTAGGGCGCCCCGATGCAACAACCGGAGAAGCTATTTGTGCGTTTGTAGTGTTGAAGCGCGCGCGTCCGACTGGTGACGAGGCTCGTCAACTCGCCACTGAGTTGCGTAACTGGGTAGCGAAAGAAATTGGTCCTATCGCTAAACCGAAGGAAATCCGATTTGGCGACAACCTGCCTAAAACCCGATCCGGGAAAATCATGCGCCGCTTGCTGCGTATTCTGGCCAAAGGTGAAGCGATTACCCAGGATATCTCTACGCTGGAAAATCCAGCCATTCTGGAGCAGTTAAAAGAGACGCTGTAAGTTGTCATGAAAAAGGCGCATCTGACTGATGCGCCTTTTTTGTATGGGTATCCAGAGTGTTTAACGTATAAGGCTGAGCGCCACTGCTTCTGCCACGCGTATCCCATCTACGGCGGCTGACAAAATTCCCCCTGCATAACCAGCCCCTTCGCCGGCAGGAAATAATCCGCGCGTATTTAAACTTTGCAAATCGTCGTCATTGCGCTTGATTCGGATAGGTGAAGATGTGCGGGTCTCTACGCCGGTAAGTACCGCATCCTGCATCGCATATCCACGAATCTGCTTATCGAACGCGGGAAGTGCTTCGCGGATTGCCGCAGTCGCATAGTCAGGCAATGCGCTACTCAAATCAACTAAATGCACACCGGGTTTGTATGAAGGTGCAACCGTGCCAAATTCAGTTGAAGCGCGACCTGCAATAAAATCGCCAACCAGCTGGCCTGGCGCGTTGTAATTGGATCCGCCCAATATATAGGCGTGACTCTCCAGTGCGCGCTGAAATGGAATGCCAGCTAATGGATGGCCGGGATAATCTTCCGGCGTGATCCCTACGACGATGGCGCTATTGGCGTTTCGCTCGTTTCGTGAGTATTGACTCATGCCATTGGTAACAATGCGGTTGGGTTCGGAGGTCGCGGCCACGATGGTGCCGCCCGGGCACATGCAAAAACTGTAAACCGAACGACCGTTGCTGGCGTGGTGCACCAATTTATAATCAGCAGCTCCCAAAATTGGATTGCCGGCATTTGGGCCAAAGCGGCAGCGATCGATTAACGACTGTGGATGTTCAATTCTGAATCCGATCGAAAACGGCTTGGCTTCTATATAGACACCGCGTTCATATAGCATTTCAAAGGTGTCGCGTGCGCTATGACCGATGGCCAGAACTACATGGTTGGTCTCTATCTGTTCGCCATTCTCTAAAGTAACTCCCTGGATCTGATCATTTTCGCGAACGATATCAACCACTTTTTGGCTAAAGCGTACTTCACCACCTAATTCAATAATATTGGCGCGCATCGACTCGACCATTTTGACCAAGCGGAACGTACCGATATGTGGCTTGCTGACATAAAGGATTTCATCCGGCGCGCCGGCTTTGACAAATTCAGTTAATACCTTCCGGCCGTAGTGCTTGGGGTCTTTAATCTGGCTATACAGTTTTCCATCTGAAAAAGTACCGGCGCCGCCTTCGCCAAATTGCACATTCGATTCAGGTTGCAATTCACGTTTGCGCCACAGTCCCCAGGTATCTTGCGTACGTTCCCGCACAGCTTTGCCGCGTTCCAGGATGATGGGCCGAAATCCCATCTGTGCCAGCAGTAGTCCGGCAAACAATCCGCAAGGTCCGGTACCGATAACGACCGGGCGTAAAAAAGCCTGTTTGTTTGCCTGCGCGACAAATTGATAGCTTGTGTCAGGTGTGGAGGTAACGTTGCGATCGGCGTGGAACTGTTTTAGTAATTGCTCGTCTCTGCTGGTTTCGATATCCAGAGTGTAGATAAGATTAATCGCAGTTTTTTTGCGCGCGTCGTAACTGCGCCTGAATACAGCCACGCTGAGCAATTCGGCATCTTCAATATTGAGCTTTTTTAAAATGGCCGCGCGGATCGCAGTATCAGGGTGATCGAGCGGAAGTTGAATGTCAGTCAGGCGCAGCATTTATATATCCAGTTAGTAACTACAAGTGGGCTAGCATTTTATCGCACTACGTTACGCACTAAAAATATTTGCGCCGGGAGAGAAAAAGGCAATATTGCAGCAAAAGAAGAAAAAGAGTGAGAAAGGTGTTGACGGTGTAAGGTAAATCCCGCATAATCTCGTTTCTGTGCTGCTGACAAACAAAACGATTTGCCGGTGAATAGTAAGTTTG
>OUMA01000025.1_pt1 | contig 15617 bp, 13 predicted proteins | sample 1690771 | NCBI WGS metagenome assembly OUMA01 (sample SAMEA3914812, study PRJEB12502) | metagenome | biome: forest; material: soil | place: Canada | collected 2011-07-07 | depth 0.1 m
ATCGGCGATACAGGGAACACCGGTACCTTTCAAGGCATTCGCCACATTGGAAATCGCCGTAATTTGCGGTACGCCGACACCGGCAACAATACGCGTAGTACAAATCGAGCCGGGACCAATGCCGACTTTAACGCCATCGGCACCATGTTCAACCATGGCCAGCGCTGCTGCCGCGGTGGCGATATTGCCTCCGATTACATCGACCTGCGGATAGTGGGTTTTAACCCAGCGTATGCGATCCAGCACACCTTTGGAATGACCATGCGCAGTATCCACCACGATCACATCAACACCGGCTTTAACCAATAACTCAACCCGTTCGTCGTTGTCCGGCCCGACGCCAACCGCTGCACCCACCCGCAATTTACCCTGCGAGTCTTTGCAGGCAAACGGATGCGAAGTCGATTTTTGTATGTCTTTGACGGTGATCAGGCCACGCAACTCGAACCCGGCATTCACCACCAGCACGCGCTCCAGACGATGTTTATTCATCAGTCGTTTGGCTTCAACTACGTCGGCATTTTCGTCGACATAGACCAATTTTTCGCGCGGGGTCATTTTGTCGCGCACCTTGGCATCCAGATCGCGCTCGAAGCGCAAATCACGGTTGGTGATAATTCCCACCACCACTTTGCCCTCGACTACCGGAAAACCGGAAACACCGTGCTGTTCGGACAACGCCAGCACTTCACGGATAGACATGTCGGGAGGAATAGTAATCGGATCGCGTAACACGCCGGATTCAAAGCGTTTTACTTTGGAGACTTCACTGGCCTGTTCTTTCGGCGTTAAATTCTTGTGAATAATGCCTATACCACCTTCCTGTGCCATCGCAATCGCCAGCGGCGCTTCGGTAACCGTATCCATTGCGGCGGACAGTAAAGGAATATTTAAGGTGATATTGCGTGTTAGACGCGTCGTGAGTGAAGTCTCTTTAGGGAGAATGTCAGAATAAGCTGGAACAAGTAGCACATCATCGAAAGTTAGTGCTTTTTGGAGGAGACGCATAGTATTTCCTATAGGCGCAAAAGCGAATTATACAGAAAACCACACTGACCGTCTTGTTGCATTTAGGAATTTTAGTTATATTTTAAAAAAAATCAATGTTCGTTGACAGATTCAGCAAAGCATGTCGAAATCGGGACTCGCTTTTTTCAACCTGTCGATTTTTTATACTCCGCATCAAACTCTTAAGTGAACATTATGAAAACTTCAATTTTACGTGCGCTATTCGTTGTAGCGACCCTCTTCGTCTTCAGCAACGCGGCATTTGCCCAGTATGTATGGCTAGACGAAAAAGGGGCGAAACAGTTTTCTGATCAGCCACCTCCGCCATCGGTGCCGAAAAATAAAATCTTAAAATATTCGGGCAAAAGCATGGACAGCCAGGATGCGGCTTCAGATGCTGACAGCGACAAAACCAAAGATGCCAAACCGGCTGAAAGTATCGCGGATAAAGAAGCCGACTATAAAAAGCGCCACGATGAAATGGCCAAACAACAGAAAAAATCTGCCGATGCAGCTGCTGCCGCCGCCGCCAAAGCCGATAATTGCAACCGGATGCGCCAATACAAATCAACCCTGGATTCCGGACAGCGCATCTCGCAATCGGACGCGAGCGGCAACCGTAGCTATATGACAGACGACCAGCGCGCTCAGGAACAAAGTAAATTGACGCAAAATTTGGGCGATTGCGGAAACTAGAAAAGTAAACGAGTAACTGCGTGAACAACCGGGTCAAACAACCGCGCGATCAAGTCTGTGTAGAACTGCTCGCGCGTGTCAGCCGCGTTTTTTATTCGCCCTGGCACGTCGTGCCACCATAGGATCGACCAGCAAAGGGCGATACACCTCTACCCTGTCGCGCTCTCTCAATACCGTGTCCAGGCTTTTTATTTTTGAATAGATGCCGACTTTCATTTGCGTCAAATCGATATCCGGCACCTCCTGCAGCAAGCCGCTCAGTTGAATTGCCTGTTGAATGGTGGTCCCGTGCGGCACAGCTAAAGTCCGGAGAAATTGCAGCTGTGGCGTGATATAGCTCACCTGAACCGAGACCAACGCATCAGCAGCGGATCCGACCGCACAATCACTGCCCATACACGCTTTCGGCCCGATGGCAAAATGCATCCACAAAGCTGTTCGCGATTTTACTGAACACAGGACCGATCAAATGCTCTAGAATCTTGCTTGAAAATTCATAGTGCAAATCGAATTCAACTTTACAGGCATTGTCGCGCAGCGGTTTAAATATCCAGGTGCCGTCAAGATGTTTGAAGGGTCCTGAAATCAACTTCATTTTCATTAAGGTTGGCGCAGAATTGGTATTTTCGGTGGTGAAGCTCTGATGCACACCATGAAAATTGATATTCAAGGTTGCCACCAATCCGCTGTCGCTGCGCTCCTGAACCTGCACACCGCCGCACCAGGGTAAAAATTGCGGATACTCTTCAACCGCATCAACCAAAGCGAACATTTGTTCGGCGCTATATCCGACCAGGACTGATTTTTGTACTACTGCCATAGTTTTTTAACATTATATTTGTGGAGCAGGTTTTTCTCCTGACCCGAAATTCTACCCGACTTACTTGCATATGAGCATTGCTGATAATAAAAAAGCCTTTCACGATTATTTTATCGAAGAACAATTTGAAGCCGGGGTGGTATTGCAAGGCTGGGAAGTCAAAGCCATCCGCGCCGGACGTGTTCAGCTAAAAGAAGCGTATGTCATCGTCAAACAAGGCGAGATATTTTTATTCGGCGCACACATCGGTGCATTGCCTACCGCCTCAACCCATATCAGTCCGGAAGCGCTGCGCACCAGAAAACTGTTATTGAATAAGGCAGAGATCAACAAGCTGATCGGGAAAGTTGAACGTTCCGGCTACACCCTTATGCCGCTGAATATGCATTACAAAGGTGGCCGGGTAAAACTGCAGATAGGTCTGGCTAAAGGCAAGAAGCAATACGACAAGCGGGAAACTGAAAAGAACCGCGACTGGCAGCGGGAACAGCAGCAGATTATGAAGGTGCATCGTCGTTAAAATATTTCTGGACCGCGTACACAATGACAGTTTTACTGCAAAGAAGAATCGCAATAAAACTGTCATTTCTTCTGCAGGACTACAGAAAATCAAAGTCCAAGTGCAAACCCATCGTCGTCCATGGGGCTGAATGCTGAGTAACCACCATTCTGAAAAATTCCGCCAGGCGCCAAATATAGGTCTATGGCATTCCGCGCATTCTTATATGTACTTGCAAGCCTAAAACAGATGCATGTGGCCAAGATGCTTGCCCCGCTGACGGCATAAATGGCGTACTTGGTGGTAGGCGGTAAATCTGACGTCGCAGTCAATACCATCGCTCCGGTTCCGGCTAACACCAACGTACTGCCAATAGCACAACAACTTCTTGCCAGACCATTTAAGTTTTTGGCCTTAGGAGCACCACCCATGAGGTCTTGCATACGAGGAAACGGATGGGGCACTTCAATCTCCCCCATTCCTATAGTTCCATTAGAGCGTGGAATCATCTTCGAGTAACTCAACATATCTTTAATCCTTTGTAATTAGTTAAATAAATGTCACATGATGCACGAACGACAATATCACTTCTTGCAAACGTGCGGATGTAGTTCTTTTATCTAAAAAATCCTAAGGATTTACGGTTAAATTTATTCAAAAACAATTTGCCCATTTTTCACAAGCACATGCACTTCCTGTTTCGGTAGATAACGTCCTTCCAATAACAATTTGGATAATGGATTCTCTATCATCTGCTGAATCGCGCGTTTCAAAGGCCGCGCGCCATAAACGGGATCGAAACCGGCCTCGGCGATTTTTTCCAATGCATCGATACTGACGTTTAAGCCGATTTCCAGTTTAGCCAATCGCCCCTGCAATATACCCAACTGCAATTTGGCAATCGCGCCGATATTTTTCGCATCGAGTGCGTGGAATACAACAATTTCATCGATACGGTTGATAAACTCGGGACGGAAATGTTCACGCACTTCGGCCATCACGGCCATCTTCACCACTGACGGTTCGCTTTCTTCCATGGCCTGTATCCGGTGCGAGCCGAGGTTCGAGGTCATGACGATTACGGTATTTTTAAAGTCGACAGTGCGTCCCTGACCATCCGTCATCCGTCCATCATCCAACACCTGCAACAGCACATTGAATACGTCGTGATGCGCCTTTTCTACCTCGTCCAGCAAAATCACCGAATAGGGTTTGCGCCGCACGGCCTCAGTCAGATAGCCGCCCTCCTCATAGCCCACATAGCCGGGCGGAGCGCCGATCAAGCGCGACACCGAGTGCTTTTCCATGAATTCGCTCATATCGATACGAATCAGCGCCTCTTCACTATCGAACAGAAAACCGGCCAGCGCTTTGCATAACTCGGTTTTACCGACACCGGTCGGTCCTAAAAATAAAAACGACCCATAGGGACGACTGGTATCACTCAAACCGGCACGCGAACGACGTATTGCATCGGATACGGCAACGACCGCTTCGTTTTGCCCAATCAGGCGCTGATGCAAACGCTCTTCCATCTGCAGTAATTTTTCACGCTCACCCGTCATCATGCGCGATACCGGAATGCCCGTGGCGCGAGACACCACTTCGGCGATTTCTTCTGCCCCAACCTGCGTGCGCAACAGCCTCATTTTTTGCGGTGTGTCACCTTCCAGCGCAGCGTCACTTTTATCGGCCTGTTTCTGCTGCGCTTCCAGTTCCGGCAAGCGGCCGTACTGTAATTCCGACATGGTTTGCCAGTCACCCTTGCGGCGCGCTTCTTCCATTTGCAGACGAATTTTCTCTATCTCTTCCTTGATGTGGGTACTACCCTGCACCGAAGCTTTTTCTGCTTTCCAGATTTCTTCCAGGTCGGCATATTCACGCTCCAGCTTGCTGATTTCTTCATTCAGCAACGCCAGGCGTTTGATAGATCCTTCATCCTTTTCTTTTTTGATTGCTTCGCGTTCGATCTTGAGTTGGATGGTGCGGCGATCCAGTTTATCCATGACTTCAGGACGGGAATCGATTTCAATCTTGATTTTCGACGCAGCTTCATCGATCAGATCGATGGCTTTATCCGGTAAAAAGCGGTCGGTAATATAGCGGTGCGATAATTCGGCGGCAGCAATAATGGCCGGGTCGGTAATATCCACGCCGTGATGCACTTCGTATTTTTCCTGGAGTCCGCGCAGAATCGCAATCGTGGCTTCAACACTGGGTTCATCGACCAGCACCTTTTGAAAACGTCGCTCCAGTGCCGCATCCTTTTCAACATATTTCCGATACTCGTCCAGCGTCGTCGCGCCTACGCAATGCAACTCGCCGCGAGCCAATGCCGGTTTCAACATATTGCCGGCATCCATTGCGCCTTCGGCTTTACCTGCACCCACCATGGTGTGCAATTCATCGATAAACACAATGGTCTGACCTTCATCCAATGCGATTTCCTTCAATACCGATTTCAGACGTTCTTCAAATTCACCGCGATATTTTGCGCCGGCCAGCAGCGACGCCATGTCCAGCGACAATACGCGTTTGGACTTTAAGCTGTCGGGTACTTCACCGTTGATAATGCGCTGCGCCAGACCTTCCACGATCGCAGTTTTACCGACGCCAGGCTCACCGATCAACACAGGATTATTTTTGCTGCGCCGTTGCAGTATCTGTATGGTGCGGCGAATTTCATCGTCGCGACCGATAACCGGATCAAGCTTGCCCTTACGCGCCAATTCAGTCAGATCGACGGTATATTTTTTCAATGCTTCACGCTGACCTTCCGCTTCAGGCGCGTCAACGCCGGCACCACCCCGCACGGCGGCGATCGCGGCTTCCATCGCTGCCTTTTTCAAACCGTGCTGTCGCGCCAATTGACCGGCTTCCGATTTATCATCACACAGCGCCAGCAATACGATTTCTGAAGCCAAAAACTGATCACCGCGTTTCTGCGATTCTTTTTCAGCCAGATTAAATAGCGCAGAAGATTCACGGCTCAGTTGCACCTCGCCGCCGTTACCGGACACCTTGGCGATGCGGCCCACGGCATTGTTCAATGCAGTGGTGAGAGCCGCCACGTTCACGCCGGCGCGCTGCAGCAGCGAATTCGCCGACATATCGTCGTCATCCAATAAAGCCAGTAAGATGTGCACTGGCTCGATATACGCATTATCGTGTCGCACCGCGAGGGTTTGTGCAGAGGCCAGAGCGGCCTGTAATTTTGTGGTTAATTTATCAAAACGCATGGAATTCTCCTAAACAGTATCGACCCTAAATTAGGTTTTATCCTGAATTTACAAGCTTTGATTTGATTCTCAACGATTTCTTGCAACGCAGGCTTGATTGATATCAAGGATCTGCACTTTATTATTGATACACCTTTCAATGAACAAAACAACAACCAATAGTAATCCCGAACTACTGCTAACGGCGGTCAAGTTGCACCGGCTGGCAAAATTTGCCGAAGCGCGCCAGCTATACCAACAAATATTATCGACTGAACCAAATCATTTTGACGCGCAGCATTTTTCAGGTTTGATCGCAAAACAAAACGGCCAACCTTTGCAAGCCATTGCGCTGATCACCGCAGCCCTCAATTCCGTTACAGGCGAATTCAACGCAAATCATGCCAGCGCATTTTGTAATCTAGGTGCAGCTTACCAAGATTGCCAGCAGCCTGAACTCGCGCTGCAAAACTACCGTCAGGCTTTGCTGCTAAAGCCGGATTACGCCATAGCTCATAATAATTTAGGTAATGCGCTGAAAAATTTGGGCAATTATGACGAGGCGATCACGTCCTATCAACATGCCCTCCGCTATTCTCCCAATTACCCGGAAGCGCTATTTAATTACGGATTGACCCTGCATCTGAATCAGCAGTTTGACGAAGCGCTGGTACGGTTTGAACAGGCCATACAAATCAAACCAGGTTATGCCGAAGCGCATTTTGCGCTCGGCAATACGTATCAAAGTTTGCGGATGTTTGAACTTGCGCTGCACAGTTATGATCAGTCCATTGCGCTAAAAGCCGATTACGCCAAGGCGTATTTAAATCGTGGCATCACGCTTAACAGACTGGCTCAGTATCACGATGCCGTCAGTGATTTTGAATTGGCGATTCATCATCAACCCGGTTACGCCTATGCCTATTTCTATTTAGGTAACTCACTCAGGCAGCTACAAAAAAATACCGAAGCCATCGCCGCATATCTGCGCGCGGAAGAATTCGGCTTTGATCAGAAGCAGGTCAGTTTTGCATTGGCGGCGCTGGGCATTGGTGAAGTGCCGGCAGCCGCTCCGGTTGACTATGTCAAAGAATTATTTAATCAATATGCCGATCATTTCGATACCCATCTGGTTGACGTTTTAAATTACGACGTTCCCAAAATCTTAAGTGGGTTGATCGACAAGTATCGGCAGCATGATCAGTTAGCCAGTGTAGATTTAGGATGTGGCACGGGATTATGCGGCGCGTATTTACGACCTTATTCACGCTCATTAACCGGTGTCGATCTGTCTCAGAACATGTTGAACAGGGCCGCCGCGTTAAATTTGTATGATCAATTGGTTTGTGCCGAGCTGACTGAATTTCTCAGTCGTTATACACAGACCGCAGATTTAATCATTGCAGCCGATGTATTGCTGTATCTGGGTGATTTAAATCAGGTTTTTAAGAGTATCAGTCATGCGTTAAATCATCATGGATTTTTTTGCTTCTCGGTTGAGTATGCAAATGAGGAAAGCGATTACGTATTAAGAGCGTCTAACCGCTACGCCCATACTGAAAACTATCTGCGCCGGCTTGCAGCAAACTATGGCTTTACTATTCTGGAACTGGCCCGGCATGCTGGAAGACAGGAGAATCAACAAGATAACGACGCACTCGTCGTGCTGTTACTAAAAGAATAAAGCGCTGGGAGCTGCGGCCTGTTCAACAGCTCCCAGACAGCAGCTCCCAGCGCTTTGGGGTAAAACTTTGAGATAAAACCTACTTCCAATTTCCTGACGCGAGTTCTCCCAACCCCGCAGCAGCATATCCGGCGAATCCTGCCATTGCCATCCCTGTGACATAGAGAAACGACTTCAACGGGATGCCGGCGTAGCACGGTAATTCTGTCGACGTACCAGGATGGATGGTATGACTAATGGTGCCTATGGTAGAGGCAATTGTACCGAGTCCGGCAACAGAAGTTCCCGCGATAAATTCAGCAGTTGTATAACTACTGCCATAAAAATCATCTCGGGCCAATGCCACCCCCAGACCTGTCACAAATGCGCCTGCCCCCATGACTACGGCTGAATAAAAAGGAGTGAGGCGCTGTGAAACACGCTGCATACAACCGTCGGTCTGTGTTTCTGGCGATTGGGTTATCGCTTCGTCCATCGGACGGGTCATGGTTGCGTGTATATCTAACGTGACAGGTTCGGGTGCATAAGCGGGAGAGGCGGAATCGGTATAAGAAGAATGGCGGGATAATAGTGGTTGACGTGACTCGGATATTGGACAGCACAGCATAATAAAATAACTCCATCAATGTAAGGAGCCGCGAGTATCAGATTAAAACTGCGCTTATTCCAGTAGCGATATCCACACACGTAAGCCGATTAAGTCATACTTTAAAGCCTGTAATTGAATGTAACTCCTGTCGTCCGTTGGGCGCCCGACCTCGTTTTATGATCATACCAACTCACAATGAATGGAATCATCATGAAACCAAGTAAATTAGCCCGTCGATTGATACTCGCTCTTGTTGCAGTGATTACCATATCAAGTTTAACCGGATGTATCGTGGTACCGGCTCGCGGTTATGGTGGGCCAGTTTATTACCATGGCTACTATCGTTAATCAGTTGGGCTGCGCTTCGTAGGTTGGGCTGCGCCTTATCAGCCCAACATTCAACTGCAAATGATTTTGGATGTTTGTTTATTTTGAGGTGGAGTATTGGGCTGATAAGGCGTAGCCCAACCTACAATGCCTGTCCCAACCTGCCAACTTAAAATACGTCGCCGGGAACGCGCACCCAACCTTCCATCAACACACGTGCACTGCGGCTCATCACCGCTTTGGTGACACTCCAGACTCCATCGCTGTCCTGCGTGGCTGCAGCACCGACTCGCAAGGTACCTGACGGATGACCGAAACGCACTGCGTTTTTTGCAGCACCTCCAGCCGCCAGATTCACCAATGTACCGGGAATCGCAGCAGCTGTTCCTATCGCTACTGCAGCGGTGCCCATCATGGCATGATGCAGCTTTCCCATCGACATTGCACGCACCAGTAAATCGATATCGCCCGCTTTGATCTGTTTTCCGCTGGAGGACTGATACCCTGCAGGTGGCGCAACAATGGCAACCTTGGGCGTATGCTGACGCAGCTGCGCTTCAGACAGGTCCTTGATCAACCCCATGCGCATCGCACCGTAGGAGCGGATCAATTCAAATTTCGCCAGCGCCGCTGCGTCGCCATTGATCGCTTCCTGCAATTCGCAACCGGTATAACCGATATCGTGGGCATTGATAAATATCGTCGGTATCCCGGCATTAATCATGGTGGCTTTTAGCGTGCCTACACCAGGTACATCTAATTCATCGATCAGATTTCCGGTCGGGAACATCGCTCCAGCGCCACCCTCTTCTTCCGCAGCCGGATCCATAAATTCCAGTTGCACTTCTGCAGCCGGAAAAGTCACGCCATCAAGTTCAAAGTCACCGGTTTCCTGCACCATGCCATTCCTGATCGGCACATGCGCAATAATGGTTTTGCTGATATTGGCCTGCCAGATGCGCACGACAGCCATGCCGTCTTGAATCTGACTATCCATCAATCCACTGCTGATCGCAAACGGACCAACTGCTGCGGACAGATTGCCACAATTGCCGCTCCAATCGACAAAGGCCTTGTCGATGGCGACCTGGCCGAACAGATAATCGACATCATGGTCGGCTCTGCTGCTTTTGGAAACGATGACTGTTTTACTGGTGCTGGAGGTTGCAGCACCCATGCCGTCGATCTGCTTGCCGTACGGATCCGGGCTGCCGATTACGCGCAACAGCAAGGCATCACGTGCCCCGCCGGCGGTCTGGGCCGATGCCGGCAAATCCTGCAGACGGAAAAATACACCTTTGCTGGTGCCGCCACGCATATAGGTGGCGGGAATTTTAATTTGTGGTGCGTGAGTCATTCATTCTCCTATGCCGCTTTGGCAGACTCAAGAAAGTCCTGAGCAAAACGTTGCAATACGCCACCGGCTTCATAAATCGATACTTCTTCAGCGGTATCTAATCGGCACAACATCGGCACATCAACACGTTCACCATTTTTCCTGTGAATAACCAGCGTCAACGTAGCGCGTGGGGTGCGATCGCCGATAACATCATAGGTCTCAGTACCGTCCAGACCCAGCGTTAAACGATTGACACCCGGCAGAAACTCCAGCGGCAACACCCCCATGCCAACCAGATTGGTGCGGTGAATGCGCTCGAATCCTTCGGCTGCAATCGCTTCGACACCAGCCAGACGCACACCCTTGGCAGCCCAGTCGCGGGAAGACCCCTGACCGTAATCAGCGCCGGCGACAATAATCAAAGGCTGTTTGCGCTCCATATAGGTTTCGATTGCTTCCCACATGCGCATCACTTTACCTTCCGGTTCAACGCGCGCCAGTGAGCCCGCCTTGACCTTACCGTTTTCCTGCACCATTTCGTTCTTCAAAGTGGGATTGGCAAACGTGGCGCGCTGTGCGGTCAGATGATCGCCGCGGTGGGTAGCGTAAGAATTAAAATCTTCTTCCGGCAAGCCCATTTTCGCCAGATAGGCACCGGCAGCGCTGTCCAGCATGATGGCATTCGACGGAGACAAATGGTCGGTGGTGATATTGTCGCCCAACACCGCCAATGCACGCATGCCCTGCATGGTCCGAACCCCGGCCAATGCGCCTTCCCAATACGGCGGACGACGAATATACGTGGTTTGCGGACGCCAGTCGTACAACGGGCTAACAGCCGCACTGGTATCAACTTCACGCGCGAACATCGGGATATACACTTTACGGAACTGTTCCGGTTTAACGCTGGCCGCAATCACGGCATCAATTTCTTCGTCAGTTGGCCAGATGTCTTTAAGCGTAACCGGATGACCTGAGGCATCAATCCCAAGCACATCTTTTTCGATATCAAAACGAATCGTACCTGCAATTGCATACGCCACCACCAGAGGAGGTGACGCGAGAAAAGCCTGCTTGGCGTACGGATGTATCCGACCGTCAAAATTACGATTCCCTGACAACACGGCCGTGGCATACAGATCACGTTCTATCACTTCTTTTTGGATCACCGGATCGAGCGCACCGCTCATACCGTTGCATGAGGTACAGGCATACGCAACCACACCGAAACCAAGCTTTTCGAGCTCCTTCATCAGATCGGCCTGTTCCAGATACAGCGTGACGGTTTTCGAACCCGGTGCAAGCGAACTTTTCACCCACGGCTTGCGCGTTAATCCGCGTGCATTCGCATTACGGGCAATGAGTCCGGCGGCAATCATATTGCGCGGATTATTCGTGTTCGTGCAGCTGGTAATCGCCGCGATGATGATGGCACCATCCGGCATTTTGCCCGGCTCATTTTCTACGATGCCGCTGATACCGCGCGCTGCCAGTTCCGAGGTCGGCACCCGATTGTGCGGATTGGATGGGCCGGCAATAGTGCGCACCACAGTCGACAGGTCAAATTTCAACACCCGTTCGTAGTCGGCAGCTTGCAGGCTGTCAGCCCAAAGACCCGTGTGTTTGGCATATAGCTCAACCAGTTGTACCTGCTCATCTTCACGACCGGACAGCTTCAAATAGGTAATCGTTTGCTGGTCGATATAAAACATCGCCGCAGTGGCGCCGAATTCGGGCGCCATATTGGAGATGGTAGCACGGTCACCCAGCGTCAGCGCTGCCGCACCCGGGCCGTAGAATTCAAGATAGGCCGAGACCACTTTTTGCTTACGCAGGAATTCGGTCAGTGCCAGCACAGTATCAGTCGCAGTAATGCCCGGCTGAGGTTTGCCTGTCAGCTCGACGCCAATAATATCGGGCAAACGCATCCATGAGGCGCGACCCAGCATTACGCTTTCCGCTTCCAGACCGCCGACACCAATCGCAATCACACCAAGCGCATCGACCATAGGCGTGTGGCTGTCGGTACCGACCAGCGTATCCGGAAATGCGACGCCATCCTGCACCTGTATAACCGGCGACATGCGCTCCAGATTAATCTGATGCAGAATGCCATTCCCCGGCGGAATCACGTCGACATTCTTAAATGCCTTCTTGGTCCAGTTGATAAAGTCGAAGCGATCTTCATTGCGCCTGTCTTCGATCTGGCGATTTTTGTTAAACGCATCCGGATCGAAACCACCGCACTCGACTGCCAGTGAATGGTCTACCACCAGTTGGGTCGGCACTACCGGATTCACCAGCGCCGGATCGCCGCCCTGCGCCGCGATCGCATCACGCAGTCCGGCCAGATCGACCAGTGCAGTTTGTCCCAAAATATCGTGACACACCACACGGGCCGGAAACCATGGAAAATCCAGATCGCGTTTGCGTTCGATAAACTGCTTTAACGAGTCGTTCAGCGTGGCCGGATCGCAGCGTCGCACCAGATTTTCTGCCAGTACGCGCGAGGTGTACGGCAGTTTTGCATAGGCTCCAGGTACTATGGCGTCAACCGCAGCACGTGTGTCGAAATAATCGAGTTTAGTACCGGGCAAGTTTTTGCGGAAAGCTGTATTCATAGATCACTCACGATCTTTGATAGGGACGAATTTCAAATCTTCAGGTCCGACATAGTTTGCACTTGGACGGATAATTTTGTTGTCAACGCGCTGCTCGATAATATGCGCAGCCCATCCGGAAGTACGCGAAATCACAAACAAAGGTGTAAACATGGCAGTTGGCACGTTCATCATGTGGTAGGACACGGCAGAAAACCAATCCAGGTTCGGGAACATTTTTTTGGCATCCCACATCACCGTTTCCAAACGTTCGGCGATATCGAACATTTTGGTTGAACCGGCCTGTACTGACAACTGTCTGGCCACTTCTTTAATCACTTTGTTGCGCGGATCGGAAATGGTATACACCGGATGTCCGAAACCGATCACGACTTCCTTATTTTCTACGCGCTTTTTGATATCGGCTTCCGCCTCGTCCGGATTATCGTAGCGCTTTTGAATCTCAAACGCCACTTCATTGGCACCGCCGTGTTTGGGTCCGCGCAAAGCACCAATCGCACCTGTAATCGCTGAAAAAATATCGGAACCGGTACCGGCAACAACGCGCGCGGCAAAGGTCGAGGCATTGAATTCATGTTCGGCATACAGTATCAACGAGGTATGCATGGCGCTCACCCATTCTGCGCAGGGTGGTTTGCCGTGCAATAAATGCAGGAAATGACCGCCTATCGAGTCGTCGTCGGTTTCCACTTCGATGCGGCGACCGTTGTGGCTGTAGTGATACCAGTAAAGCAGCATCGAACCGAGAGAGGCCATTAACTGATCGGCGATATCGCGTGCACCGGGCAAATTATGATCGTCTTTCTCAGGCAGCACACATCCCAATACAGAAACGCCGGTACGCATCACATCCATCCCGTTCGCAGAAGCCGGCAAACTTTCCAGTGCGGTTTTCAGTTGTGCAGGCAAGCCACGCAATGATTTCAATTTATTTTTGTACGCGTACAGTTCAGCCTGATTCGGCAATTTGCCGTGTACCAGCAAATGTGCGATTTCTTCGAATTCGCAGGTAGTTGCCACGTCTAAAATATCGTAGCCGCGGTAGTGTAAATCGTTACCCGTTTTACCTACTGTGCAGAGTGCGGTATTACCGGCTGTGACGCCTGACAGTGCTACCGATTTTTTCGGTTTAAATGTCGCTGCATTGGTCGCTGTGGTGTCGCTCATTTTTTATCCTTTTGCTGTGCAAATAAAGTATCTAATTTTTGTTCAAAGCTATGGTAGTTAATTCGGTCATACAGCTCCATGCGCGTCTGCATCGTGTCGATGACATTCTTTTGCGTGCCATCGCGACGTATCGATGTATAAATATTTTCGGCAGCCTTGTTCATGGCGCGGAATGCCGACAGCGGATAAAGAACCAGTCCGACATCGGCTGACTTCAACTCGTCGACGGTGTAGAGCGGTGTGGAGCCGAATTCAGTAATATTGGCCAGAATTGGCACCTGCAGTTTGCTGGCGAATAATTTGTACATCGACAGCTCGGTAATCGCTTCCGGAAACACCATGTCGGCACCAGCTTCAACATAGGCATGCGCCCTGTCCAATGCGGCAACCAGCCCCTCGCCTGCCAGCGCATCGGTACGCGCCATAATCACGAAGTCCGGATCGGTACGTGCATCCACAGCTGCCTTGATGCGATCAACCATTTCCTGCAGGCTGACGATTTCTTTACCAGGGCGATGGCCGCAGCGCTTGGCGCCAACCTGATCTTCGATATGGACCGCAGCCGCGCCGAATTTAATCATCGACTTTACCGTGCGCGCCACGTTAAACGCCGATGCGCCGAAACCGGTGTCGATATCGACCAACAACGGTAAATCGCATACGTCGGTGATGCGACGGACATCGGTCAGCACGTCGTCCAGATTGGAAATACCCAAATCAGGCAAACCTAAGGACCCGGCAGCGACACCGCCACCCGATAAATAAATCGCCCGATATCCGGCGCGTTTGGCTAATAAAGCATGATTGGCGTTGATCGCGCCGATCACTTGCAGTGGTGATTCTTCTTTGACCGCTTTGCGAAACGCGGCTCCGGCTGAATGATGAGTCATGTAATGCTCCAATGTTAAAAGTACTCTCCGTCGTTTCTACGGTGATCGAGGGGAGTGACGGAATGCTGTATCGCAAGCATCATGCCTGCTTACCGAATTCCCTCAAAACAAGTTTAAAAATCAACTGCTTAGCAATATTGAGAATAATGCTCACGGTAATTAATCATGACAATTTCGTTTTATCTGTTTCATATCGTGCTACATTTACGTTTCATTGAAACGAAATTGAAACAAATATAAAACCAACCTGAAACAAACATGAAACATGAACGCGCAACCTAACGATAAACCCGTCATTTGGACCGTGTCGATTTCCCGGTTATTCGATTTATTCCGCGACATCATGCTGGAATATGCCGACGTCGCCCATATAGAACCGATACATCTGGGTTTTGAAGATGCGGTTAAAGTACTGCGCGAGCGCATGCAGACCGAGAGATGCGACGCCATCGTCGCGGCTGGTTCCAACGCCGCCTACTTAAAAAGCCGCTTGCCGGTACCGGTCATCGTCGCCAAAGCCAGCGGATTTGACGTGATGCAGGCATTGGCCCGCGCAAGAAAAATCAGTCCGGCTATCGGCATCATCACTTACCAGCAGACCATGCCCGAACTGGCCGAATTTAAATCAACCTTCGGATTCGATCTGGTGCAACGCACGTACACCACGGAAGAAGATGCGCGCGCGCAGATTAACGAACTCAAAACAGAAGGCATCAAAGCTATCGTGGGGGCCGGGTTGATATCCGATCTGGCCGATGA
>OUMA01000008.1_pt1 | contig 14448 bp, 8 predicted proteins | sample 1690771 | NCBI WGS metagenome assembly OUMA01 (sample SAMEA3914812, study PRJEB12502) | metagenome | biome: forest; material: soil | place: Canada | collected 2011-07-07 | depth 0.1 m
CAGTGGTACACCGGCGTATATCGCTGCTCCGACTCCAGGAATTAATTCTGCATCTGGAAATATCGGATTACAGTCAGCCGGTGCCATCAGCATAGCTTCTCCATTGACTGCAGCCGGCACGGTGGCGTTGGGTGCGGCAGGCGGCGACATTACCCAGTCTGCGGCGATCAGTTCCACATCGTTATCGGCGAATTCCAGCGGTTCGGTTGCGCTGACTCAGACCAATAATGGTGTCACCGGCAACGTTGCCGGAACTAGCGGCACGGGCAGTTTTAACTTTTATGACGGTGCCGGTTTTAATATCGGCAGCGTCGATGGGGTGGGCAGCGTTATTGCGCAAAATGGCATTAACGCTGCCGGGCAGGCAGTGAATTTAATTTCATCCGGAGCAATCGGGGCTAACGGTGGCGTTATTACCGGTTCTGCATTGACTATTAATACCGCTACCGGAATCGGATCGCAATCTGCACCGTTGCTCACCTCAGTCGGCACCCTGTATGCGACCAACAGCCTGTCCGGCGATATCGCCATATCAAATAGCGGCGTGCCGCTTACTGTTACGGGTGCGGCACAAAGCGTGACCGGCAATATCTTTATTAATTCGGGCACTCAGAGTCTGACGACCAGCGGCGCAATCAGTACACCGCTTGGTGATGTCGGACTCATGTCCGGTGGCGATCTGGTGCTTGGCGCTTCGCTGTCTGCCTCAGGTACCGTTGCCCTGCAAAGTACCGGCGGCGCCATTACCCAGACAGCCGGAGCAATTACGTCCACTAACTTGTCCGCGGTTGGCAGTACAGGCGTGACATTGAACGATGCAGCCAACAGTGTGGCGACCGTGGCTGGAGATCCGGCAGTCGGTGGGGCGTTCATTTTTACCGACAGTACCGGATTTACGATAGGCACTGTCCCGTTGGTCGGTCCCAATTATTCCGGCGGATTTTTTATTCCGGCGCTCAGCGGTATCAGCGCTAACGGATTTACTGAGCTGAACGCACTCAACGGCGATATCACCGTCAATGCCTTGATTAATGCGGGAGCCAGCTATGTTGAACTTGACGCGGTGTCAGGTTCCATCGTGCAGGGCGCCAACGGGGCTATTACCACGTCAGCGGGATTGATACTCGATGCAGCTGCAAATATTGGAACCAGTGGTGCCGGTAATGCGATAGTCAGTAATGTCGGTACTTTGCAGGTTTCGCAAGCTAATAACGTATATGTCAATAATACCGGCACCGGCAATTTGAACGTCGGTCAGATTACTGGCACTGGCATAGTCAATGTCAGCACCGCCGGTGCCTTGACTGTGCCGGCCGGTTCTGGCGGGACGGACTTTACCGGCGCAAGCATCACACTGGTTTCGGCAGGCAATATGTCGCTAGGGGCAAATAATACTTTTTCGGCAGCAGGCGGCTCCGGACCAATTGCTTTATACGCAGGTTTTACCCAAGCACCAGGATCGGCACCGTTACCCAATTTGTCCAGCGCGACCCTGACACAGGCCGGAACACTGAATGGCGCAGCGATTGGCTTGTGGGCGAATAGTTATAGCGATTTTTCAGGTACTGCGACATATAGCACCATTCCAACTTACAGCCCCGGCCCGGCTCCGATTGATATCTATGTCACAGGTACCACCGTCACCGACAAAACCTATGACGGCACCACGGTTGCTGTTCTTACCGGAGGTACCCTGGTCGGTATCCCCAGTTATGATCTGAGCGGGATTACGTCGTTTACTCAGGGCGGCAATTTCACAAGCGCCAATGCCGGGACAAATATAGGCGTCACTGCAAACGATATTCTCAGTGTAGTCCCTGCATTAGCCGGTAATTTTGTGTTGATCCAGCCGACCGGATTGACAGGCACAATTACCCCGGCATTATTGCAGGTCATTAATCAGATCGCTGCCAATAAAACCTATGACGGCACAAGCAATGCAACCCTGAGCGGCGGTGCTTTGACTGGCGTGATTGCCGCAGATACCGGTTCGGTCGGCCTGACTCAGTCCGGTAATTTTGCAACTGCAAATGTGGGTGCCAATATCGCCGTGAATGCCAGTGACAGTCTTAGCGGAACTGCTGCATCGAACTACACGCTGGTTCAGCCCACCGGATTAACCGCCACGATCACTCCAGCCGTATTACAGGTTACCAATCAAATCGCCGCCAATAAAATTTATGACGGTACAACCAATGCAACCCTGTCGGGCGGGGTATTGAGTGGGTTGATTGCCGCTGATGCCGGTTCGGTTAGCCTGACTCAGTCCGGTAATTTTGCCACATCAACTGTCGGCAACAATATTCCCGTGACAGCCAGCGACAGTATTAGCGGAATCGATGCGGCCAACTACACCCTGGTGCAGCCAACAGGTTTATCTGCAAGCATCATCGCTGTGACTACTACTGTCAATCCCACTGCAGCAAGCATATCTCCACCTGTTACTACCGCTATTCAAAATTATATAGTCGGTATTGATACGACCACCACTTCGTTATTGACTGGTGGCCAGTCGAGTAGCAGCGGATCTGGTAATTCCACCACTTCAAACACCGGAACAAATAATGAACCTGCCAAAAAATTGTATTGCAACTAAAACGCCCATTGCGTGGATCGGTCTGTTGGCGCTGGTCGTCGGCGTACTGCATGCAGAAAGCACGTTTGCGCAAGCTGTCGGCACAGTAACCGATTTAAGCGGACCATTATTGGCGCGTAAGACAGACGGTACCGTTAAAGCATTGGCGCAACATTCCACCGTTGATCAGGGAGATTTGCTGGAAAGCGCAAAGAACACGTATGCGAGAATTAAATTTATCGATAACGAAGAGGTCACTTTACGTCCCAATACGCAATTCAACATTCAGACCTATTCATATGATGAAGCCAAACCGGACAACGACAATATCGTGTTTAGCCTGATCAAAGGTGGCTTACGCGCTGTCACCGGGTTGATGGGTAAGCGTAACAAAGAAAAATTTAAACTCAATACCCCGGCTGCCACAATCGGCATACGCGGCACTTCATTCGGCGCGTTGTTTTGTCAGAGTGATTGCGGCAGTATTCCAACTGCCAGCGGCGCGGCGCCCCAAAATGGTTTGTATGTCGATGTGGCACAAGGCGCAATCGTGGTCACCAATAGCGGTGGACAGCAGCCATTCGCTGCAGGACAGTTTGGTTATGTCGCCAATCTCAATACGCCACCGGTAATTTTGCCAACTAATCCTGGCATGCAATTTACGCCACCGCCTGCGTTCTCAACAACAGCACCAGGAACTACGAATAGTTCAGCCCCGGGAGACGTGGATTGCGTGGTCCGATAATTTGAAAGCCTGAGCGGAGGAATTTTGCGGAAACTATTTTCCAGGTACGGCGCTCGCTGGGGCGTCGGTTTTCTTCTGACTCTGCTTGCTGCGTTACAGGCTTTTGACTATATCAATATCGATGCCATCAGGCGGCTGGATATTTTCTTTTATGACTTGCGCATTCAATTACAAACTCCCAAATTAGACTCTCGCATCGTTATTGTCGATATCGACGAAAAAAGTCTGACCGAAGTCGGTCGCTTTCCATGGGGCCGCAACGTAATTGCGGATCTCATCGGCAAACTCACGGATCATTATCAAGTTAAGGCTGTGGGTTTTGATATTCAGTTTTCAGAGCCGGACACCAGCTCCGGCTACACCACGCTGGAGTCTCTGGCAAACACGGATTTAAAAGAAATTCCCTCTTTTCAGGCAAAACTGCTAAGCCTTAAACCCAAGCTGGATTACGACGCACAATTGGCGGCAGCATTAAAAAACAAGCCTGTCGTACTGGGTTATACATTTTCAGAAAATCAAAAAAAGGGCATCTTGCCGGTGCCGGCTTTTCAGGTTACCGATTTAGATAATCGCCGTTTATCCACGATCAATTCCTCCGGTTACGAGGCTAATATCGCCGAGCTACAGAACGCTGCACGTGCGGGAGGTTTTTTCAATGCCGATCTGGATACCGACGGCACCTTACGTTCTTCACCGCTCATCATCCAATATGGCAACGGCTATTACGAATCACTGGGGCTGGCAACTGCCCGGGTCGCGCTGGGTGCAACTGCAATCCGTCCGCAATTTTTGACCGACACCGATCGTGACTACGGGGTACTGGATTCGTTGGTACTCAATGCCAAACCGATAGAAAAGCACATCCCGGTCGACGATTTGGTCAAGGTACAAATCGATTATCGCGGCACGGGTGGGCCGACGGGAGGAGGGTACCGGTATATCTCGGCTACCGATGTATTGCATGAACGAGTCGCAACGGGAGATTTGCAGCAGCGTATTGTATTGGTCGGCACCACCGCGCCAGGTTTAAATGATTTGCGGTCTGCTCCGATGAATAATCAATACCCCGGAGTGGAAGCGCATGCCAATATCATCGCCTCGATACTCGATGACAGCTTTAAACATCAACCTGATTACAGCGCCGGATTTAATTTTCTGCAAATACTGATCGTCGCCGCAATCCTGATTATGGGACTCTCAAAATTAAAACCAGTCTCCAGCATCCTGGTTACCGGATTGGTGACCGGTAGCGTGATCTGGTTTAATTTCTGGGCCTATCAGGTTCAGGGATTGGTGCTTCCGGTCGCTACGGTATTACTGTTAATTCTCGCACTGTTTATGTTTAACGTAGCCTGGGGATACTGGTTTGAAGTGCGTATCAACCGCGCGATGACGAATTTGTTCGGCGAATACGTTGCGCCGGAATTGGTTGAAGTGATGGCGGCAGATCCGCAGAATTACAGCATGGATGGTGAAAAAAAAGTGCTGACGACACTGTTTGCCGATGTGCGCAGTTTTACGACGATCTCGGAGCAACTGGAAACCAATGACTTACGCGAATTTATTAATATCTACCTGACTGCCATGTCAGAAGATATTCGCGGCAATAAAGGCACCCTGGACAAATACATAGGCGATTGCGTGATGGCGTTTTGGGGCGCGCCGGTTGCGCTGCCTGATCATGCGGCCCGTGCAGTAAGCAGCGCGTTACTGATGCAAAAAACGGTGCAGCGCCTGAATCTGGACTTTGCGGCGCGCGGCTGGCCGGTGCTAAAAATTGGTATCGGAATCAATAGCGGTGAGGTCAGCGTCGGTGACATGGGCTCCAAAATACGCCGGGCGTATACCGTGATGGGCGATCCTGTCAATCTGGCTTCGCGACTGGAAGGGATTACCAAACAATACGGCGTCGGGGTGGTGGTGTCTGAGTCGACCAAGCTTGCCGCGCCTGAATTTGCCTATCGCGAATTGGATAGAGTCAGAGTGAAGGGCAAGAATGAAGCTGTTGTGATCTATCAACCGGTAGCCTTGCAGGCTGCATTAGATGCGGAAACCCGGGCGGCATTGGCGCGCTGGGAGCTGGCGCTAACGCTATACCGGTCGCGCGAATGGGAACAGGCTAATTCCATCATTGAAGAACTGCATCACCTCTATCCAGATCAACTTCTGTATGCCATGTATCTTGAAAATATTGCCGTGCTTCGAACTTTGCCACCCGATGATACATGGCAGGCGTTGACCAACTTTGAGACCAAATAAACGGATGCTGTAAAATGATGCGATAAATTGTTGCACAGCAACAACCAGATACAATTCGAAATGTATTTCAGGCAAATTTCCTTTGCTCAACATCATCAAAAATGATGTAATAGCGGCAATTAAAAATCTATAAAATAGTTCACATCACAGTTTGGAAATAATTATATGAATTTCGGGATAAAAAAATCACTCCTCGCGCTGGCAGTTCTGGGCGCTTTTGCAGGTGCAGCATCTGCGCAAACGTCAGTCACCATGTATGGCGTGCTGGATGCCGGTGTCAGTATCCAACAGCCTGCTGCGACAAATTCCGCCGCAGGCAACCAGACTTCGCTGCAAAGCGGTATTTCAACGCCTTCGCGTATCGGTTTTCAGGGCAGCGAAGATTTCGGCGGCAGCCTGAGAGCTATTTTCCAGCTGGAAGCGGGTCTGCAGCTTAATAACGGTGACAACTCCACGACAGGCACTTTGTTTGACCGCGCTTCATGGATTGGTCTGAATGGTGATTTCGGTACAGTTATGGTGGGACGTCAGTTCACGCCGATGTATAACGCGGTGTATTCAATTGACCCATTTTCATTGGGCATGGCCGGTAATGCCGGCAACCTGATGCATTTGGGCGGCGCAAATATCAATGGCAACACACTGGTCGGCGGGAATAATCCGGCCCTGCTCGATGGCGGCGGCAGCCAGGCACAAAATAACTCGATGCGCTATGTCTCGCAAAGCTGGAATAATTTTTCGCTAGAATTTAACTACGGCCTGGGCGGGCAGGCTGGCAGTACCAGCGATGGATCGGAAACCGGCGCGACGATTAATTATCTGAACGGTCCGGTCATGTTACTGGCATCGATGGATGAAACCAATACACTCAATAACAGCAAATCGTTCAAAACAGTGCTGGTCGGCGGAACGATTAACTGGACAGAATTTGGTGTGCCGCTGAAAACCAATATCGCCTATCAGACCAACAATGGCTCGGATGTGATTAACGGTCCAAGCGTCGATTCAACCAACCTGCTGCTGGGCGTACGCATTCCGTTCAGCGCACAACAGGAAATATTATTTTCCTATATCCACAACGACAATAAAGCTGCAGGCATGTCGGGCGACCAGTTCGCTTTGGGCTACACCTATGCCTTGTCGAAACGCACTACCCTGTATACCTCCATCGGCGAGATCATCAACAAGAACGGTGCTGACTATTCATTGGGTAACGCTTCCAATGCCGGTTATGGCGTAAGAGGCTTCGATCTGGGTATGCGCCACGCTTTCTGATAACGCTGTTGGCAGTACAAAAAAACGGCAGCCTGGTGAATAACCAGGCTGCCGTTTTTCTATGCTTAACAGTCGGAATCCGGGCTGGCGTCATGTCTACGTCACACGTCTTCGCTAGTATGTCGCTGCAATTTGCCAGCGGCATACACCATTCAGCAGTTCAGCGAGGCCAGCTTCATGGAAGTGAATTTCAAAAATTTTAAAGAACCATCTGTGCATAATCTTGCAGCAGAACTGGATAAAATTATCGCTCAGGCGACAGTCAGGATATTGTTTCAACCGATCTTCAGCGCCGGTACTGGCACCATCATAGGCTGGGAAGCACTATGCCGCGGACCGGTAGATTCGCCGCTGCACATGCCGCTGGAACTGTTCGACGTTGCTGCAACTCACGGACGTCTGATCGCGTTGGAATGTCTGGCACTGAAGGTGGCGCTCAGCCGCTTTAAAAGGCTGGATTTGCCGGGGCAGCTGTTTTTGAATGTCACGGTCGATTCGATGATTCATTCCAGCCAATATCATGACCATATCTCCAGAGAGTTGATTGAATTCGGCATTCCGTCGAGCCGCATCGTCATTGAGCTCACAGAATCGCGCCCGGTCAATGATCCGGTTGCGCTGGAGCTCGCCATAGACGGGTTGCGGGCTATGGGTTTTGTGATGGCGATTGACGATCTCGGCGAGGGGTTCGCCAGCCTCAAGCGCTGGGTCAAGATGCGTCCCGATTTCGTCAAGATCGACCGGCATTTTATTGACGGCGTACATAGTGATCAGATCAAACAGCAATTCATTCGTTGTATCGTCGAGGTGGCCAAGGGAGTTGGCTGTGCGGTGATCGCCGAGGGTGTGGAGGATCAGGCGGATCTCCAGTCGTTGCGACAACAGGGTGTGGACCTGGTGCAGGGATATCTGTTGGCGCATCCGCTGCCGAGCCCGTCGCTGGATATTAAGCCGGCGATAACCAAAGTTTTTAATGACACGCGAGTCTCGATTTCGGTATCGAAAAAAGAGCAGGCTCTGAGCGGCAGCGCGATTTGTGCGCGCAACCTGGCGGTCGTGTCAGCCACCGTTACGCCGGCTTTTTCCTGCATGGACGCGATCCGGATGTTTGCGTCGGATACCCTGTTAAATGCGCTGCCGGTTCTGGATGAGGAGGATCGGGTGATCGGGATTCTGCGCTCCAACGATGTCTTGCGACACGGGTCGGAAACATTCTTCAACGAAGTGTACGGGCGACGTTCGTGCAGCGTGATCATGGATGTGCATCCGCTGGTATTTGACGTATCCGCGACGCTGCGTACCATGTCCGAGGTGGTTGCGAATCTGAATGACCGGCATCTGGTGGATGGCTATGTTGTGATCGAACAAGGCCGCTATTTCGGTTCCGGAAAAATGACCGACCTGCTCAAGGCAGTGTCGGATATTCAGATTATTACGGCGCGCTACGCCAATCCGTTGACGCTGCTACCGGGTAATGTACCGATAGATGAGCATATCAAGGAGTGTCTGGCTGAGCAGGCGATATTTGCCGCTGCGTACTTTGATCTGGATTACTTCAAGGCGTTTAACGATGTCTACGGCTATCGCACCGGCGATAACGTCATCCAGCTGGCCGCGCGCGTATTGTCTGACGCCACCGATACCGGACTGGATTTTTTGGGTCATATCGGCGGAGACGACTTTGTTGTGGTGTTCAAATCGCCAGATTGGGAACAGCGGGTACAAAAAATTCTGCGTGAATTTGATTTGGCAGTGAAAATTTATTTCCGCAACGAGCATTTGGCCGACGGTGGATTTATCACGCAAAACCGTCAGGGCGTCGATATTTTCCATCCTCTGGTGAGTTTGTCGGCGGGTATAGTGCTGGCAGAATCCGGCGCGGTAAAGTCGTCGTTCGAACTTTCTGAGCAACTGGCAGAAACCAAAAAAATGGCGAAAAAAATGAATGGCAGCAGCTACTTTGTTGATCGCCGCAATGGGCGCACACTGCGCTCTGACAGTTAATATTGTGCGTCGCCTGTTCAATATTAAGAATGTCTGAGGCCATAATTTGGCCCACCATCACAATCGCCAGCGCGAAAAATTCTGACTAATTATTATAGTCTGTTGATTTTAAATAATATTTTTGGTCTGCCCTAGTGGAATCGAACCACTAACCTATGCCTTAGAAGGGCATTGCTCTATCCAGTTGAGCTAAGGGCAGAATGAGGAGGGGATGCCTGGTTACTTGCGATTTCCAAGTATTTTTGGAAGGCCGTATGATACCTTTTATATGCTCTGACGACAAGAACTACGGAGTTTTTAAACTTTGTAGCCAGGAATTTTACTGTCATCCACCGTATCGATCTGTGCCGGATCCATAAATCGTCGCGCGTAATCCAGATACACCTTGCTACGCACGAAGACGTCAAAAATATCCGGATCAACGTGCCCGCCAAGTGAAAATTTACCCAGAATTTCCAGCGATTCGGTCAGCGTTTTTCCCACTTTGTAGGGCCGGTCTTTAGAAGTCAGCGCTTCGAAAATATCTGCAATTGCCATTAGTCTTGCCTGCACCGACATCTGGTCGCCACGCAATCCTCGCGGATACCCTTTACCGTCCATGCGTTCATGATGTCCGCCTGCATACTCAGGCACGTTTTTCAAATGACGCGGCCACGGTAATGCCTCCAGCATCTTGATGGTTAACACGATATGGTTATTAATGATGGTGCGCTCTTTGGCATTCAATGTGCCCGCGACTATCGTCAGATTTTCAACCTCTTCCGCATCCAAAAAATTGACCGTTACCCCATCCGGCCCGCGCCAGAGATACTGGGCGATTTGTCTGACCCTATCCTGGTCCGCCGTTGACATGCGTTCACCGCCTATATTCGCCTTGCGTAAAAAATCTCTGTCCTGATCTAACTGAATACATTCATCCAGCAGACCCTGATCTAATTCCTTTGCTACATCGAGATCATTTTTGTCCGCCAGTTTTTGTTTAAGTACGCGAATTTCTGCGTCCCGTTTCAGCACCTCAAACCGGCAATCGACCGCATGAATCCGGTCATAAATCATTTCCAGCTTGGTCGATTTCTCTACCACATGATTCGGGGTCGTAATTTTTCCGCAGTCGTGCAGCAGGCCTGCCATCCATAGTTCTTTTCTGTCACGCGGCGTCATGGTGAAATCGGCCAGAGGGCCAAAATCAGCGTTATGTACTGCTTCAGCTATCATCATCGTCAACTCCGGAACGTGCATGCAATGCCTGCCGGTATGGGGTGATTTCTCATCTATGCCGATGTTGATCAGCTTGATTAACGATTCGAACAAGGTTTCCAGTTGCGCGATCAGCATTTGATTGGTCAGCGCAATCGCAGCCTGCGAAGCCAACGCTTCGATAAAACGCTGATCGGTTTCGTTAAACGCCTGAATCTGTTCCGTGACCGGATCGCTGGCATTGATTAGCTGTAAGACGCCGATTAATTCATTTTGGTGATCCAGCATGGGAACGGTCAGCAATGACACGCTGCGATAATGTTGTTGTTGATCAAACTGGCGCATGCCGCTAAAACTGAACCCCTGTGCCTGATAGATATCCGGAATATTGATTGAGCAGCGCCGATTGGCTGCGTAAGTCGCCACAGCGCTCAGATTGGGGTGACCAGCCTCATCGAATAAGGGGAGGGCGGATAATTTAATCGGCTGACCTGCAACGCCGCCCTGGTACATGCCCAGACTTTTATTGATTGAAATATTAAACTGCAGATATCGGCCATCTTCACTGACGCTGTAAAGGGTCCCGCCATCCGAATGAGTCAGGTTTTGCGCCAGGCGTAGAATATGCTCCAGCAACGAAGGCATGTCGTGATTGCTGCTTAATTCCACGCTCAACTGGGTAAGCTGTTCCAGGCGCTGTTCAATACCGGATGAGGTGCTCATGTCAGAACTCGAATCGGGCGCCGCTATGCAGCGCGGTGAATTGATGAACGGTATCGGTTTGCAGTTCTTGCATGATCAAATCCTCCAGTCCTGGCTTTAAGTGCGTCACCGCAAAATTGACATCCCTTGGCATAGCTTGAATATCGGCCAGCAAAGTTTGCGGGCAGTAGTGCTTAGATGCCCATGCGATTTCCGCTTCGCCGTTCGGAAACGAACAATCGACAAATATCTGGCTGAGTAATTCTTCTTCGAGAAAGTGTGACCATAAATCTGGCGAAGTCGACAGGTCTCCGGTAAACAAAAATCCGTTTTTCTGGTTGTGCACCCAGTACGCAACGGCATCCACGGTATGGTTGACGGGGTGCGACTGGATATATCTGCCGTTGATTTCCACGGTGCTCAATGTGGGCATTATTTCCCAGCGCAAGATGCCATTTTGCAGGCCCGGTATCACGGAAAAATCGGGCCAGATTTTCCAGTTGAACAAATGGGTAGTCAGAATTGCGATGACTGCTTCGCTGGCGTGGACTGTGACAGGGGAGTCACGTCGGCCCAAAATACTATCCACTAGCAGAGCCAGACCGAAGACATGATCAAGATGACTGTGAGTGATGAATATGTGATCGATTGCGCATAACTGTTCCATCGACAGACTGGTGATCCCAGAGCCTGCGTCGATCAGCACGTCATGATCCAGCAGAAAACATGTTGTGAATTTCTCCACTCCACCTATACCGCCGGCACATCCCAGTACTTGTAGTTTCACGCGCGCTCTCCCTTTGTTTTCAGGCACGGTTGCAATGTTTCCCTCAAATCATTATAGGCAGGAAAAATTACTATGAAAGCTGATCTTTGTGCTTGACAGGCTGTTCGATGCAAATTAACATGCATATACATCGATGTATATGCATCGATATTTGGAGCGGATTATATAAAGGCATTCTCATGGCAACGCTATGCACCTGCAGCAAATTACGGCAGCTGTCCAGAAAGATAACCGGCATTTACGACCACTATCTCGCCGAAAACGAGATCAGCATCGGGCAGTACTCATTGCTGTCAAAAATTAACCGGGCCGGATCAGTGGGCATGATTCCGCTGGCCGACGAGATGGGTATGGATCGCAGCACATTGAGCCGCACACTGAAACCGATGATTGCTGCCGGTTGGATAGAAACGCTGGACCTGCCGCTGGCTGCGCAACAAAGCAAGCGATCATTTGGGGTGAAGCTGACAGAAAAAGGTCAACAAAAACGCGGTGAATGCCAACCCAACTGGCTAAAGGCGCAGAACTATATCGACGAGATGCTGGGACTGGAACTCCATCAACAATTATTTAACGTCCTCGACCAGGCCAATAACGATCTTGCGAAAGAAGATGCACACCATGAATAACGTCGCCACCTCCATCATGAAAAAACTGCACTTTAATTATGTGTGGATAGTCGTCGGCATCATATTTCTGGTGCTACTTTCAGCAGCAGGTATTCGTGCAACGCCATCGGTGATGATACTGCCGCTGGAGCATGAATTCGGCTGGAGCGTCACGACAATTTCATTCGTCATTTCGGTCAATATTGCTTTATACGGATTAATCGGCCCATTCTCTGCCGCGGCGATGCAGCGCTACGGTATCCGGCCTATGGTGCTCGGCGCAATGACCTTGCTTGCAGTAGGTACCTTCTTGAGCAGGTATATGACCATGCCCTGGCATATGGTGCTGGCCTGGGGAATTATCGTTGGGGCCGGTAGCGGCGTGGCAGCAAACACGCTGGCGGCGACCATAGTAGGGCGCTGGTTTGAAACCAGACGCGGTCTGGCTATGGGCTTACTCACGGCCAGCGCGGCTACCGGTCAAATGGTTTTTCTGCCGTTGATGGCGTATATGGTTGATCATTATGGCTGGCGCTCGGTTGCGATACTGGTTTCCAGCGTTGCTGCCATCGCGATTCCGCTGGTGGCTATTTTTCTGCCGGAACGTCCGCAAGATATAGGCTTGCAGCGCTACGGACAGACTGATCTGGCCAGCAACGACGCAATCCATACACAGAATCCATTTGCTATTGCGATCGCTGCGCTCAAAAAGGCCGTTAAAGTGCGGGATTTCTGGCTGCTGTTTTTCAGTTTTTTTGTTTGCGGCATGAGCACCAACGGATATATCGGCTCGCACTTTATTGCGATGTGCAGCGACTACGGCATTCTGGCTATCGGCGGCGCCAAAATACTTGCCACGATGGGCGTTCTGGATTTAATCGGAACGACTCTGTCCGGTTGGTTGTCGGATCGATACAATGCCCGCGCCCTGTTATTTTGGTATTACGCCTTGCGCGGTGTTGCACTGATTTATCCGCCGCATGCGTTTGGCCTCAGTTATTTCGGACTGCCGGTATTTGCGATCATCTATGGTCTTGACTGGATCGCCACCGTGCCGCCGACGGTTCGTTTAGCCAACGATGTGTTCGGCAGGGCCGCAGCACCTATCGTATTTGGCTGGATCGTCGTCGGCCATCAGCTGGGCGCAGCCAGCGCAACCATGTTGGCCGGGTACATGCGCAACAGTCTGGGCAGTTACACCGCATCTTCAATGATGATGGGCGCAGCCTGCATCATTACGGCCTTTATGGTGATACGCATTAATGGCGAAAGCGCTTCTGCAGACAACACTGTCGCTGCAACCGACTGACACCCGGCTAAAACGTCAGGCCGAGGTCAGCGTGGTGTTGAACTTGACACCCGCTATCGTCACGTTGTTCAACCGCAGCCCCTGCACGTTATACAGATAATACGGGTGGGCGGCATTTGCCGGCGTGCCGAAGTCGCAGTCGCTGATGGTGATATCCGTCACCGGCAGCACTGCAGGGCTAGGCCCGCTGCCGTTGTAATCCGCTGCCACCTGTCCCTGCACAACCAACGCCTGATAACACGAATAATGTCCGCCCGACACGGCAACGTTTCCGACTTTGACGCCGGAGATATGCACGTTCGTAACCACCGAGGGACGTGTGCGGACATTGTCTTCACGCGGCGCGTAATCGCAGTCGATGGTGATAATGCCGCCTGCCGTCGTTGCTGCTGAGTCGGCCGCGATCGGCGCACCGCGCACCGGTTTATAAAACCCTGGCGTCGTGCGCACTCCATTTGGAATAGAAACGTTACGCACATAAAAGTTACGCAGGTAACCGCCACGATTCAGATTGGTCTTCATACGAATCGCGATATTCAATGGATTAGTGGCCCAGTTAACGTTTTGAAACACCAGATTTTGCGCGTAGATATTCTGTATGCCACCCGCCATTTCGCTACCCAGCGTCAACGCGCCATGACCGCTTTGCATCACGCAATTCTGGATCACGATATCCTCCGCCGGGCCGTATTGGGTATCCAGATCCTTGCCGGAATTGACGGCAATACAATCGTCACCGGTATTAAACGTACAGGAATCGATCAGCACGGACTTGCAGGACTCCGGATCGAAGCCGTCGTTATTCGGTCCCAGGCTGTTGGCGTAGATTTTTTTAACCAGCATGTTGCTGCAGTTGACAGGGTTGTGCTGCCAGAACGGCGTATTGGTGGTTTGGTAGCCCTGCAATAGCACATTGGTGCAACTGATAAATTGGAGCATATGCGGACGCAGATAATGCCCAAGTCCGAACACTCTTTTTTCCGCCGG
>OUMA01000029.1_pt1 | contig 14161 bp, 13 predicted proteins | sample 1690771 | NCBI WGS metagenome assembly OUMA01 (sample SAMEA3914812, study PRJEB12502) | metagenome | biome: forest; material: soil | place: Canada | collected 2011-07-07 | depth 0.1 m
CGAAATTAATTGCGTTGTGCGGCGAAAAATTTCTCTCGTTAAATTTATACCGACATTTCCATTTCATTATGGAAAATTTATGTGTTTCACTGACGTCGGAGTCGTTTTTGTAGGTTGGGCTACGTTTCATCAGCCCAACATTCTTTGACATGTCGGATGCGTAGGTTGGGCTACGCTTTACCAGCCCAACGTCTTTTGGATTGTTGGATGTTGTAGGTTGGGCTACACGGAAAGCTTGCTGATGTTTTCTTTCAGCCTCTGTTCCATCAGTCCTTTTAAAGATGGTGAGAGCGTGGGCCCAATCTCTGTGAACGCTGCAAGAATATTTTGCAAAAGATTTTCAAGGTTAATCTCGCATTGATTTTTTGATTCAAACCCAAAACGCAAAAAATCGCTGACTATATTTTCACGAGAAATAATTCTGCTGCCAGTACAAATTTGCATGGCAAGCTCGTTCGGATTCTCTTCCGGGTTTGGTACCACATCAAAAGCAGGTGACAATTTCCACGACTTGATTTCGTCATCGTAAGTGATGGCATGATTTCTGGCATGGTCATCATCATTGCCGATGACGACGTTAAACACCATCCTTCCAAACAGTTCGATGCGATCGCCCGGTGGAGCACCGATAGCTTTCAATGTGTCGGCCAACCTGGGATAACTGGCACCGGTTACATCCTCTTTGGTGAGCGGCGGGTAAGTCACCTGCAGTAACGACGCCGCACTCACGCAGAGAATTCGTTTGGCGCCATTTCTGTCAAAGCGACGAATCCGCACTACACTTTTCCCGCTGTCTATCGGATGATGCACGGTATCGGCAAAGGACAGGCCGGAGCGCTTCCCCAAAAGCTGGGACACATGTTCCAGCAAAGCCAGGTCGACTGTATCCGTCGCAATGCCAGGTTTCACCAACCAGTGTGTCTCGCCATCTTGTACTGTAAATTTTGGCCGGGCACCACCAGAGCTGGCACTGGCAAACAATTTTTTTCTTAAAACCGGATAAACAGGGTCCCTGTTTTCTGAGATCGCCAACAGTTCGATGACCAGATCATGCAACTGCGTCAGTTTTGGTGACGACAGATGATTCACGTTCGGCGTTTTTGAATTCCCGACTGCCAAAGCTCCCCATCGATCCGAATTCCCGGAGCGCAGCAGGAAATCAATGTCGGGTGCATTGAGCGAAATGCCGTCTTTTTTTGCAATTAATGATTTACCCCATGCATCAGGGCATGCGTCGCGCAGAACGTCATGAAGGCCGCCATATCTTGGAGCCGGGAATTCGACCCCAGGCAGCAGTCGAAGATTGACAGGATCAATGTTCCAGCGATGTCCCGCCGCAACGTAGGTTGGAGCGTATCGATAACTACCGTTGGTCCCTGAAAGATTCAGATACCGGCCAACAGTAATCCACTCACAGGTATCTGGCCGCTGGATATAAACATACAAGGGTTTTGCTGTTTGCTTATCAGAAGTCATCGTCTAGTTCCATCTTGGTTCTCCTTACTCTGACAGCGGGAGTCGACCGCATAACAACCGGCTGCACAATTTCTGTTGGCAGCTGGGGCGCTGCGATATCAATCACGCCAAGTGCCACGAACGCTTCCAGATAAGTATCGGCTGAGACGTTCGGTGAGCCTTTTTGCATTCTATGCAGAGTTGGTCTGGAAATGCCAATTCGTGCGCAAAAATCTATTTCGGTAATTCTTTGCGCCACTCTTTGCGTATGGATGCACTTGCCCCAAGAGGATAATCTCTCAAGAACTTTTGAATTAGTGACTTTATTTAAGGCGTTTGGCATAAATGTTTATGATATATATAAATTACATTATATTGTTTAATGTAATTTATATGTTGCATAATTTGGCGTGAAGAATAATAAATTAGTATCCTATACGTAGGTTGGGCTACGTTTCATCAGCCCAACGTTCTTTGACATGTCGGATGTGTAGGTTGGGCTACGCTTTACCAGCCCAACATTCTTTGGATTGAGGGTAGTGATAATTTGGGGGGGGGGAGTGTTGGGCTGGTGAAACGTAGCCCAACCTACGAAATACAGCCCAACCTACAACTACCATGGCGATCAAATATCCCTGAGCACCGCTTCGATACGCGCACAGGCCACTGCGGCACCGTCTTCTTCGCTCAATTGTCCGGTATAACTTTGCAGTAAATCACGCTGCGACTGGTTGTTGAATAATTTGTTTAACTCCGACGCAATCGTTGGCGCCTTGTAATCTCCCTGCGCCATCACCGATGCCAATTTCTGTTGCTGCGCCCGGTACGCATTGTCGAACTGATCCCAACTTGACGGCACCAGTAACGACTGCATACCGAATCGTAAACTCCAGCCTATTGCGCCGATTCCGCCGGAATGCACGATGGCGCGCGCGTTTTTGAGCAGCATCGAAAACGGTAAATAACCCGTGACCAGAATATCCGGCGATGGCGGCAGTTCTGCATGAAACCGACTCGCCGCCAGCAAAATGCCGCGCACGCCCAACTGTTTGCAGGCCGCTATGCTTTCGGTATAAAACCGCCCCGGGTGAGTACGCTTGTTACCGCCCGGCGCAAATATCACCGGTGCCGGGCCGGACTCGATAAACTGCGCGAGGTTCTGCGACTTGACTTCACCCCACAAAAAATCCGGCTCAAACCAACTGAATCCGGTGAGCTCCGTATTCACCGGCCAGTCCGATTGTGGCGTGACGAGTCGCGGTGAAGTCATCAACAGATTCAGATGCTCAGAATACAAACCTTCAAATCTGGGATGCCCGGTGCTCTTGATACCTAACCTGCGCTGCTGGCGGATGATGGACGACATCATCAAACCGCTGACCGCCCGCGCCAATTTAATATACGGCAGCTGTGTGGCCGGATATGTCATCGACAATTTTTGCAGACCATGCAGATACGGGAAAAGCGGCGGTGCTTTGTAAGAAGGAAATGCCAAGGGGGAGGGGGCACAAAAAATCCAAGGCTTACCGGTTTTTTTGCTGACCATCGCGCCGGAGTAGGCGAGCTGATTTCCAACGAGCAGATCGTAATCACCGGCTATCCCCAGCAGTATTTCATACTCGGTTTCAAAATATCTGGGCGAAAGTGTCTGCAGAATTTCTGCAACGATGCGTAATGACGATAGCGCAGAAGCGCTGTCATCCACCGCGCGTGCAGCATTCGGAGGATCAAGCCTGACAAGCGGAATGTCCAACTGTTTGGCTGCATCCTCATGGTGACCTTCAGCGGCGATGCAGACAACATGCCCGTTAGCCTTCAGCGTTTTAGCGATGGCAAACATCGGGAACATGTCGCCATAACCGCCTTTGCCGACGATAAGTATCCGCGCCATTAATCCACCATACTCTTCACCATACCTACATTCCGCTTCCACAGCCGGTCGGCGGCCTGGCCCACCGCAGCGCTCAAACCGGGTTCGCCATAAAACACGCCACGTATCTGCAGCGTATTGCACACCGCATTGATAAACGCATTGACCATAACAGGCGAGGGCGGCACCGCATCATTCCAGAAACGATCCAGCGGTTCCTGACAACTCAAACCCGGCACATGATAAATTGCCTGACCCAAGGTCATCACCGGACATCCCAGTTGCAAGGCGCGTATGCCGACCGTACTGTTGACCGTAATCACACCGGCGCATGCGCGCAAAATTTCATCCAGATTGCCACCGTCAAAATAGTCCAGCCTGTCGACAACACCTAACTCACTGGCACGCTGGTAGATGCGTTTTTTCCAGTTCTTCAAACCCGGATCCAACGGATGCACCTTGACCAGCAAACGGTCAGTGGGGCGCGCAGATTTCGCAAACGATGCAAGCACCAGCCATATCGCTTCTTCCAGACTGTCGAAAGAAGAATAGGTCACTATCTGAAAATCATTTTCCAGCTGCAGCGGCAATAAAAAAAACCGCGCCTGTTCCGCCTTCAATTGCGCCAGTCGCGCTGCAGCATGCCGGTGCCCGCGTCCCGCAAATAAAATCCGCCGACCGATAGAAAAATAATGCACCAGCGGATGATTGCGTTTGTACGGACGGCGATAAAACGGAAACAGAAAGAAGTAAAAAAAATTGGCCAGGTGATAAAGAATATCGCCCCACGCCATGGTCCAAAAGTGATCCGTATATTTTTGTGTCAGATCCGGCTCGGGCGCAGCAGCGGCCAGATCCAGAATACTTTGCGCATCTTTGGGAAACAGCGAATCGCCACCCATACCATCGCGCTCAAACACCATCCAGTCGGGACGGAGATAACCGAAATCGGTGACCGTCACGCGGATATTGCGCGCCTTGGCAAGGGCAATCGCCTGCTTGTGATAACTGCGCTGCTCACCCACCAGCACAATATCGGTCACCGCATTGTTATCGAAAAAATCGGCGATAAATTTTGGCCAGTCGGCAGGACGTCCGCGGTAATTCACCGTATTCGCGCCGCGCCAGAACAGCTGGTCGCCGACGCACAGATTCATGCCCGTCACTTTGCAGCCCCGTTCTGATAACCGCTTGCCGACCCGGCTAAAAAACGGTGAGGGCAGGCCCTGCAAAAATAAAATATGCAGATCAGACATCGCGAATCCGGATAGAAACCATCTGTTATTTTCCCTGTTTTAAAAACCAGCTTATTGATTCCTGCATCGCCACTTCAAAACTAATCCGCGTCTTGCAGTACGCGTGTATCTTGTCGGCGCTGTGTCCGCAAGTTCTGCCGAAGAATCGCACTATCAGGCGATGCAGCATAGGTTCAAAGCGCGGCAACAAGGTTTTATGCAGCGCTTCCAACGCGCCGGCCAGTTTGTCCGCCACTGCAAAAGACATATTCAGCACCAGTCCTTTACCTTTGATCCCGCGGCGAAATGTCGAGATAAACGTCGCCCAGTCCACATCGTAATCGTCGCGCACATTAAAACAGGCGCGATCTGCCGCTGGCGCATCGGCAGCCCATATCAGGCAGTCGACCAGATTATCGATATAGACCAGTCCGGCATGTTCACGTCCGCCATCTACCGTCAACATGATGCCGAATTTAAGCTCAGCACCGATGCGCGTAATGAATTGGCTGCCCGGGCCGATGACATTGCCGGGCCGGATTATCGCATAAGAAATGCCGGATTTATCGGCCAGCTCCCTGACCACATTCTCACCCTGCAGCTTGCTTACACCATAGCCAAAGCCGCCGCCCGTGGTTGCGCTCAGTTCTGTGCAGGGTAGTTCCGGGAAGCCGTAGACGTCCATGGTTGAGACGTGGACCAAACGAAAGGTTGGCGGCAAGGTTTTGTTTTCAGAGGCGATGGCGTGGAGCAGATTTTGTACGCCGACCACATTTGCCGCGTAATACGCGTCATGGGTATCCCAGGTACTGACGTTTGCCGCGCAATGAAATATCACATCCACACCACGCACGGCGCGTGAGACGGCGTCGATATGAATCAGGTCGCCGGTAATTAATTCGCAACCGGCGCGCAAGGTTGGTGTGAGCTTATTACTATCTCTGACCAGCAATCGCACCGACCAACCGGCTAGAAGCAGACGCTCGGCCAGGTGGTTTCCGACAAAGCCGGTGGCGCCTGTGACCAGGGCTGAGCGGTGGCGCTTCGGGCTATCTAAATGCGTCGTGACATCTGACATCGCTTACCTTTTATAAGAAACTACGAGTTTATCCATGTAAAATGCGTCCCAATCAATTCAAATGCGCTTTTACCCGTCATAAAATGAAAATCAAGATATTCGACAAAATCAGCGATGTACCAAAAGAGCAATGGAATCGCATTCAATCCGGCTATTCCTGCTGTTACTCTCACGAGTTCTGGGAAGTGGTTGAGAACTCCAAACTGAATGATTTTCTCCACCAGTACGCCATGTTTTTTGATGAAGCCGACAACCCGGTCGCCATCACCAGTTTTTACACCATCACCACCGATATCTGCATATTCGCGCCGCCCAAACTCAGAAACCTGTTATTAAAAGTCCGGAAGTTTTTCCCTAACTTCCTGATGTTCAAAATGCTCGAATGCGGCACGCCTATCAGTCTGAACAAGCCATTTGTCGCCAGCGCTGACATCTCCAACGAACAGATAGTCGGATCCATCAACACCATGCTGATGGGACTGGCAAAAAAACAGGGCCATTTTCTGATCGTGGTACGCGACTTCGAACCGGAGCACGCTGCGGCCGCATCCGTATTTAAACAGCTGGGCTACCACGTGGTGGACTCCATCCCGACCACCTACATGAATATCAGCTGGGCTACGCCGGAAATTTATCTGGCTTCGCTTAAAAGCTACTACCGCAGCAAACTAACCAAACACCTAAACATCAACAAGCAGCAGGGCATACGACACGAAGTGACCGACAACTTCGACCATCTGGCCGACACCCTGTGCGACCAATGGCTGGTGGTACACAACAGCGCCAGCGAATATCAGCGCGAAATACTCAGCCCGGAATTTTACCGGGAGTTTTCCGGGAAACTGGGTGCGCGTTCCAAAGCGATACTGTTTTACCGCAACGACGATCTGATCGGTCATGCCTTGTTACTGCTGGATGGTGCCATGCTACGCTGGCTGTATTTCGGTCGTACTGAAGCGATTAACGACAGCCTGTATATTTATGTCGCACACAAGGTTGTGGAAACTGCCATCAACCTGGGTGTGAAACAGCTTGAAATGGGATTGACGACCTATCCGATCAAAAAGGATTTAGGTGCGTATATGTCGCCGATTCAATTCGCGTTGCGTGCACCTTCCGGGTTTATTAATTTGTTTGTTGGGTTTTATTACCCGTTGCTTAATCACACGCCGGCTATTCAGAACAAGAATATTTTTAAAGCGACAAATTCGTAGGTTGGGCTACGCTTCACCAGCCCAACACTCCGCGCCAAAATAAACAAACACCAACAATTATTTGCGGTTGAATGTTGGGCTGGTGAAGCGTAGCCCAACCTACGAAATTAGCCCAACCGACGAAATTAGCCCAACCGACGAATTAGCCCAACCGACGAATTAGCCCAACCGACGAAATAGCCCAACCGACGAAATACACCAACCAACGAAATACACCAACCGACGAAATAGCCCAACCAACGACTTCACCAACCAACGAATCACCTCACCCCATTAACTCTCCGCAAAACTATCCTGAGCAGCTTGCGCCACCACGGCGCATTACCTCCCGCCTGCTTGCGCCACTCGGCTAATTCATCCAGCGCCAGCTCCGGCGTAATCAACCTCTGACCATCCCGACTCAAATACAGCGGATACTGTATCAACACCCCAGCCACCAACTCATCCAGCGTCAATCTGCGACTGCGTCGGGCCAGCGGAATCATATCCGTCGTCAATCCCCAACCCGAATAAAACGGCTGCCCATAACAGGTAACCGGTTTCCCCCGCAACAGCGCTTCAAAGCCGGTCAGTGAAGTCAGCAGATGCACTTCATCCACCTGCATCAACAACTCAGCCATGGATGCGTTAATCAACACTTCGTTGCACCAATTCGCCGCATCCTGCTCATCCTGCCCGGTGGCACGCAAACGCGCGACCACGTCGGGATGCGGCTTGTAGATGACGTAAGCATCCGGATTGGCTGCACGCACCGCCTGCAGCAAACCAATATTTGAACGCAGGCCAGGCGCGCCAAAGGCCAGCGATGCATCGCTCTCCACCTGACCCGGTACCAGTATCACACGCAACCCTGTAGCAGCGGCCGGACGCTGCCACCGATCCGCACCGACGTTATATTTGGTTATGCCGGAAGCCACAACACGCGCGCGCAACTGCGCCGCTCTGGCAACCAACGCCCGATCGAATTCACCGGCAGCCAGCAACACCTCCAGCCCCGAAACGCGCGTGGCATCGTAATAAATTCCCACCTCATCGGCTATCCAGGACACCGGGCGAATTAAATCCACCCCCAGTCCAACCGAGCGCAAAAAGCCGTCTTCCATGCGAACGATCTGTAGCGAGGCGCGTGCCGATGCGTTCATTGAAACAGCAAGTTCAGCAGGCACCTCACGCATGCCCCACAAGACTAATGTGCTACCCGGCTGCACCACATCCGCTTTTTCTATAAAGTGAATCTGATGCCCGGCAAAGCACTGTTTAACTACCGGCCATTTCCAGTACGGGAACTGGTAGACATACACGTTGGCTGCGAGTTGAACAGGATTCATGCGGCACCAACCTGACCTGACGAATCCAAAACCGTCGATTGCGCCAACGCCGCCAGCAGCGCATCAACACTCGCAAAATGATCTTCCCAACCCGGTGTCTTAAACTGCGTAATGCGCTCCAGCTGCGCCGCTCTGCGCGCGCTGTCCGGATGCGCATAATCCGTGATCAGTTCTATCCAGCGCCTGCCATCCAGCGGATCGATATACTCGGGAATATCCGCAGCAATCTCCCTGAATACCGGCAGGTCGCTGGCAATTACCGGCACACCCAGTGCCAGCGCTTCAACCAGTGGCATACCGTAACCTTCTGCAAATGAAGGAAACAGCAGCGCCCGGGCATGATGCAGATACGTGATCAAATCCTGATCCGAACAGCCATTGAGTTCAGTCACCACGCCTTTGAGCTCGGTACAGCGCTCCAATAAATCGACGACGTTTTCACACTCCCAGCCGCGTTGACCGATTACCAGCAAATGCGGCGCGCGGTTAGCTCCGTCCGCTCCCAGGGTTTCAACCAGCCGACGCCATATCTGCAGCAGCATCACATGATTTTTGCGCGGCTCTATCGTGCTCAATATCACAAAGTAGGGCGCAGCGATTGGTCTGGTGCCTGGCTGTATTTGCAGCGTCATGCCCGGTGCGAGCAAACCCACTGCTGCCGCCGGCACAAGCTGTGCGGACTGTTGGGCATAGCGAGATAAATCATCCAGCGTCGCCTGCGAGTTGGTGATGACGCCGCTGGCCACCGCCAGCAACTGATTCATGCGCGTGACGTGCTTTTGGTCTTCACCGACGCGGCTGTATTCCGGATGGGTAATCGGAATTAAATCGTGCACCACAAACAGTGGCCGCACCTGCATGGCCTTCAGCATGGCCGAGTAGCGCGGGTTTTCCAGTCCGCTGTGGCCGGTGTTAAATAAAAATTCGCCAGCGGTATTTTGTCCATACTTTTGTTGGAACCAGCCTTTGATGATGCCTAGCGCGATAATCGGCACCGCGCTTTTTGCGGATTCCGGCTCAAAGGAGGGCTCCAGCAGCAAGGCAAATAACTGCGCCGATTGCTCGCGAGGTAATACCCAGCTGCGCCACGCCCAACGGATCACGGCACGCGCACGGTGGCCGTAGTAGCGCACGTATTCCAGGCCGACCCGGTCTACACCTGTCGGTAGTTTTCCTTCCATGCGACGCGACACCAGACGAGTCACGTCTATAAGCAAAGAGGTGGCGGGAGTGGCGGGGGGAGTGTTAGCGCGCATTTAAGACGTAGTGAGTTAATTCAACCGCGTTATGCAATTGGAGTTTGCGCATCAGATTTCTGCGATGGGCTTCAACCGTGCCGACTGCGATATTCAAATCCATGGCGATCTGCAGTGAAGTTTTACCGCCGACGATACGGTGCATGACCTGCTCTTCGCGCGCGGTGAGGGTGACGGTATTGACGGTGCGATCTTTAAAGATCGATTCAATCAGCGGGTTAAGAACGCTTTGCCCCAGATATTTTTTATTCTGTACCACCGCTTCCAGCGCCGCCTGCAGATCGGACATGCCTTCGAATTTGCTGACATAGGCCGAAGCGCCGGCGCTGACGATATCCGACATATAGATATGCTCCTTGGAGCTAGACAGAGCGATTATCTTCACGTTGGGCAGCAGGGCAACGATCTGTTTGGTGGCTTCAATGCCATTCACCCTGGGCATGCTGATATCCATCAACACGATATCCGGTTTTAATTTTTGCGCCATCTCGACCGCTTGCGCGCCGTCACCGGCCTCGCCGACGACCCTAAAAGTAGGCAAACTTTTGATCATTAAATTCAGCGCCTGCCGAAACATCAAATGATCATCGACTAACAAAATTTTATGCATGGCTACTCTCAAACTTCCCGGTAAATTCCAGTACGGCTTTGGTGCCGCCTTGCGGACTGGAGCTGATTGTGAACGTGCCGCCGGATTGCGCAGCCAATTCGCGCATGCCTTTGATGCCATGCCGACTGGTTGCTGCGTTCGTGTCAAATCCGCAGCCGTTATCGCTCAGACAGAGCCTTAGCCGACAGTCATCAATTTGCATAGCCACCTCAATAGCAGACGCGTTGGCATGGCGCGCACTGTTCGTCATCAGCTCGATAAAAATTCTTTGGACTGTCAGCTTGATCGCGATAGGCGCATCAAAATTTTGCGCGGCAATGTTGAGGTGAACAGGGATGCCGGTACGCGCAGCAAATTTTTTTGATTCGGTTTCAATAAACTGCTGCAGGGACTGGTTTTCTGAACCGTGTGCGCGCAGGTCTGCACAGACCTCGCCGAGTGATTTAATCGTGTCTCTGGTTAATCCGTGCAGGTCGCTCAAATGGTCGCTTAGATAGCTGGCCTGGGAGGTGGCCGGAAGGGATTTAAGGACATCCAGAACCATGAGGATAGATGACAGATTGGAACTGGTTGCATCGTGCAGATCACGCGATAAACGCATGCGCATACCCTTGTCCATGTTGTTTAGATGCGAATTCAGTGCTTCGATACGGTCCAGATACACTTTGCTTTGCGTATTTTCTGCATTTGTCAAAGAGGCATCGCTGTAACTAATTAGGGCGCCTGACTGTAGAGCATTCACTTTAATTTTGTAGGTTAATGCCGAGCCTAGACACCGATAAAATCCGACATGCGAAGATTTGTCGCCATTTAATACAAACTCGATATCGTCTGCCAGGCTAGTTTCGTTAAGGATGGATAGTTTGAAATTGCTTAAGGCGACCGAATAATGCAGTCCATTTTTAACGGTGATTTGCGGTGAGATGAGGTGTTTTTCGCAACTAAAGTTGGTGATTTCGCCTTCGGCATTGATAATCAGCAACGATTCCGCCTGCGTCGCGGACGTAATGTCAGACGCTATTTCCGGGTGTCTGGTTGTATAGATTGCGGCAGTGGTTTTCACAACGTGGTGATCCGTAGCAAAAAATTATCGTAGCAAGTGGAAAATACGCAAAAAATGATTGTGTATTGGCAAGATAGCGTGCGGGCACAATCATACACGTTAAGTAAGTAATTGCAACTACCAGATTGCAGGTAGGTGGCTACCTCGATGGCCGCATATGGTTCCTAGAGGAAATGCATGATAATGCGCAAAAACTGAAGTAACCAAATTTCAAAAAAAGATGGCTTAAAAATAATAATTTAATTATTTTTGCCTAGTCTTCTTAATGCCGGTTTGATCCCATGAGGTGAGACTTGGCTGGTTGCTGATCATTTGTGCTTTATTGATTGAACTGACTTTTATTGGGCTGGAAATTGAACACTGAAATTGCAAATAAAAATATATCCATTCCAGGTAAATTTATAAATCGCATTAAAAATATCAACCGGCTGTTTTTGTTTTCGGTTGTTATCCCGACGTTGATATCTGTGCTGTATTTTGGGTTGATCGCTTCCAATGTGTACATCTCGGAATCGCGGTTTATTGTGTACAGTCCAGGTGAAAGTGGTGGCGGGTCTGGTCTCTCCAGTCTATTGGGTAGCATATCCGGTAGTAATTCATCCAGCGCCGCCTACAACATTCATGATTACGTTGACTCATGGGATGCGATGATGGCATTGCATCAAGCTTACGATCTAAAAGCCGTTTATGGGAGCCAGCATATCGACTTCATTAACCGTTTCGGCGGCTTGCTTTATCCGTTTGCCAGCATGGTTGAATTGCACCGCTATTACTCTTCTATGGTGACAGACAGCATTGATTCTACTAGTGGTATTACCAAACTCACGGTGCGTGCCTACAGTGCCACAGATGCAGAAAAAATCAACGCGTTTTTGCTGCAAAAAAGCCAGGACATTATTAATCAACTCAATGAATCTGCGCGCAATAAAGCGGTCATGTATGCGCAAAGTCAGGTTGATATTGCAGAGGGAAAGCTGCGTGCTGCCATGCTGGATCTCGCCAAGTACCGGAATTCGCAGAAGATATTTAGCCCGGCGGAGCAGTCTTCGCTACAGTTAGGAATGATCGCTAAAATGCAGGACCAGTTGCTACAGCAAAAAAGCGAGTTGGATTCAATCGCTGCGCATGCGCCTAAAAATCCGCAACTGCCGGTGTTGAAAAGCAGCATACAAACGCTGGAACGTCAGATTAATGAAGAGACCGCTAAGGTTAGTGGATCTGATCAGTCTCTGGCTAATAAGGATATTAAGTACGAGGGTTTTTTGGTGACGCAGACGCTGTCGCAGAAGCTTTTGGAATCTGCTGTAGCCTCGTTGGAACAAGCAAAGATCACTGCGCAAAAACAGGAATTGTATCTGGAGACTATTAGTCAGCCTAATTTGCCGGATGCTTCGCAGGAGCCTAAACGGTTTCAGAATATATTGGCCACGATTTTGGTTGCGTTGATTGTTTGGGGTGTGCTGACTATCGTGATTTCTGGGGTCAAAGAGCACCATGATAGATAGGCCTAAAGTCAGTTTCTGGTACCAGCTTGCTATTCAGCGCCGTGTAATTTGGGCGCTGGTAATGCGCGAAATGATAACCCGCTATGGACGCGAAGGAATCGGTGTGATTTGGCTGGTAGGTGAGCCTGCGATGTTTATTGTGGGTGTGATGGTTATTTTTGGCATTATTGATTCTCCTCGTGATGGCATTACTATGGCTGAATTTTTGGCGGTTAGTTATCCAACCGTCATTTTGTGGCGAAATACTACAGGGCGCGTGGCTAAAGCGGTTGAAGTGAACACTTCGCTACTGCATTTCAATCCCGTTCGTCCTATCGATCTGTATTATTCACGTATTGCGCTGGAGTTTTCCGGAGCCGTTGCCTGCTTTTTGATTCTCTATCTGGTCTTCGTAGCGGTGGGTATTTGTCAGTGGCCGGCAAATGTGCTGCTGATGACGTTTGGCTATTTCATGATAGCCTGGTTTTCATTTGGATTTGTAATGATAATGGGCGCTTTGTCCGAGTTCAGCGAAACCATCGACCGAATTTCCCACATAATCCTTTATCTGATGCTGCCGTTTTCAGGGGTCTTTATGCCTGCCTATCTGGTGCCCGCACAATTCAGGGACGCAATGATGCTCACCCCATTGATTAATTGCGTTGAGATATTTCATGCCGGTTATTTTGGTGATCGGATGCATACCTATTATTCCATTCCCTACACCATGGCGGTCAATTTACTGATGACGTTTGCAGGAATGGTAATGCTTCAGATTGCCATCCGTCGAGTGAGGATGTGAGTCATGTTTGAACTCGTCAATGTTTGCAAAAGCTACCCGATACACCATGGTAAAGCCGTGCGTCAGGTGTTGAAAAATGTAAATCTCCGGGTGGAAAAAGGCCAGAAATGGGGCATCCTAGGCCGTAACGGAGCGGGAAAATCTACCATGATCCGGCTGATCTGCGGAGCGGAATTGCCACATTCTGGCAAAATTAATCGTGACATGACTATCTCCTGGCCGCTAGCGTTCGGCGGCACTTTTCAGGGCAGCCTGACAGGTCGAGATAATGTCAAGCTGATCTGCCGCTTGTACAACATTGATTTTGAAACATGCATGGCGTTTGTTGAAGAGTTTGCCGAACTGGGAGCCTATTTGCGGGAACCCGTTAAGAGTTATTCGTCAGGTATGAGCTCACGCTTGGCATTTGCAATTTCAATGTCAGTAGAATTTGACTGTTTTCTGATCGACGAAGGCATGTCTGTTGGGGATCATAGATTTCATCAAAAATGCGACCATGAATTATTCGGAAAGCGCAGCGACCGCGCCATGATTATAGTAGCGCATCAAATGGATCTCATCCGAGCCCACTGCGACCACGCCGCAGTGTTGGAAAATGGAGAACTTACGGTATTTGATACGGTTGAAGAAGCTATCGATCGATATGGGTCGTTATAGAAAACCGCAAGGTAACGAATGAAAACTATTCAAACAATTAAAGCAAAGAAACGATTGATTGTTGTATTGGGTATGCATCGCAGCGGTACCAGCGCGATTACGCGTTCAC
>OUMA01000033.1_pt1 | contig 9997 bp, 8 predicted proteins | sample 1690771 | NCBI WGS metagenome assembly OUMA01 (sample SAMEA3914812, study PRJEB12502) | metagenome | biome: forest; material: soil | place: Canada | collected 2011-07-07 | depth 0.1 m
ATAGCCATCCATCGGCGGTGGCAGACGCGACGGACGGCCACTGCGCAGATTGACGAATGCCTGTTGCATCGATGTCGCGCGAAATTGCGCTTCCTCGTCCGTGTCTGCGGCAAAGACATTAAAGCCGAGCATCACATAGGGCTTGGCCAGGTGCGCCGATGGTCGGAAGGTGGCCCGATACAACTCAACCGCCTGCATCATTTGCGCCGGTGCAAAATGGGATGCGAACGCATACGGCAGGCCCAGCTCGGCAGCCAGTTGCGCGCCAAACAGACTCGATCCCAGTATCCATACCGGCACATTCAGTCCAGCACCGGGAATGGCACGCACCGCTCGCGTTTGTCCAGATCCAAAGTAGTCCATCAGTTCGACGACGTCCTGCGGAAACTGGTCGACGTCTGACGAGAGCGTTCGCCGCAATGCGCGCGCCGTAATCTGGTCCGAACCCGGCGCCCGCCCAAGTCCCAGGTCGATACGACCAGGAAAGAGCGATTCCAATGTCCCGAACTGTTCAGCAATCACCAGTGGCGAATGGTTAGGCAGCATAATCCCGCCGGCACCGACACGTATCGTCGATGTACCACCAGCTACATGGGCAATCAGGACGGCGGTCGCCGCGCTGGCAATGCCTGGCATGCCGTGATGTTCAGCCAGCCAGTATCGGTTGTAGCCCCAGCGTTCTCCGTGCTGCGCGAGATCCAGCGTGTTACGGAACGACTGAGCGGCATTGCTGCCTTCGGTGATGGGGGATAAGTCCAGAATGGAAAATGGGATCAAGTGCGTAACCTCGCGACGATAATCAAACAGAAAAACTTAGATGATACTCGTTCAGCCAAGATTTGTTGGTGAGGTCGGTCAGACGTCAATTTCCGCGCTGGAAGCGGATGTAGGCGTAGCGATTTACTTTAGGTGTGAAGGGCGGGGTAGTGCCCACTACGGACGGTCATCACCGTCAGCTTCGGGCAACCACAATTAGGTTTTGGCCTTCACCGCCGCCGCGCGGGCGTCCTTTAGTTGGGTCCAGTTGGGTGCATATTTCAGCGCATCGTCGTATTTGTCGAGCGCGTCTGATGGGTGGCCTTGTTTCATCAAGACATCGCCCCAGGCTTTCAAGGGGTCAGCCCAGTGCGGCCCATTCAGGTTGGCGAGCTTGAACTGTTCCGCAGCGCCATTGACATCGCCATGCGCCAACAACGTTATCCCATACGAGTAATATCCGGCTGGCATGCTGGGGGCTAGTTTGATCGCCTTGGTGTACCACTCTTTGGCACCTGCCCAGTTACCACGCAACTCCATTACATCGCCTTTGAAACGATAACAATCCACAAAGGTGGAGATGCCTACCGCTTTCATTGGGGCATCCAACGCTGCATCGGCTTTGGCGGTCTGGCCGGTTTTCTCAAAGGTCGGGGCGGCAAAGCACATGTAGGAAGGGTTGAAGGTCGAGACAGTCGGGTTCGCATATGCCACCGCCAAGACATCCCATTCCTTGGCGGCTTTGGTCAGGTCGCCGATTTCTTCGGCGAGCAGGGCCTTATCCATCGCCGCGACAGCAACATCGGGCAAGTTCCTGGCATCAACGTCTGCAGTACGAATGTATTGTTTCGCAGAAAAAATATCGTGCAGAAATGCTTGAATTAAGGCCATGTTCAGACTTGCCGCACCGCCACCACTGGCATTGATGCCGAGACCGCCATTCAATTTCATGTTCACTATATAAGCATTGTTCACGGCGGTCCAATCCTGCATGACTCCGTCGTAATTTGAATAAAATCGTTCACCCGCACGACCAGGACGACCACCGGCAACCTGCATCATTTGTTTGCCCATTCGCACGGCACCTTCTTCATCCCCCACAAGTCCCAGCGCTGCAGTAAGGTTATAGTAGCCAGCCCAATAATCGGGTTGCAGTCGCAACGATTCGAACAGCAGCGGCAATGCCTGACGTGCAGCTCCGTCATCTCCTTTAGTCAAAATGGCACCCGCCCAGTAAGTCAACATTCTGGGTTTTTCGCTGTTGTCCAGCCCATTGTAAACCTTACGGATAAAGGGAATTGCTTCGTCGGATCGGCCATTGTTGACCAGATAAAGTGTCCAATTTATTGGCTGAGATTGGCTGTATATATATTCGCCGGCCTCGCTCAGCAGCTTGTCCAAATCACCCATATCGTTGGAGAAGGTCTTGGCTGGCACGTCGTCCCCGCGCACCGTTAGCGCAAGTCCACCCTTTTTGCTTTGCACCAGATCACCGTCAATGTGCTGGTCATGGCCGAAACGTGTCTTTAGTGCAGTTTCGATCTGTCCGATCGATAGGCCGGTTTCGGGAACCTCGACCGCGATCTCGTTGGCCCAGGCACTGGACAGCGCCTTGTGAGCATTTGCATCACGCGACGCAATTTGAATTTTGGAGAGCACATCAAGCAACCCGGCGGATACGGTTTTTCCAGTAACACCAGTGTCTGCCAATGCGCGTGGGGTATCAAAAAGGTCGATCACAACACTTTTCGAATGAACTGCGTCCCACACCATTAAAATCGCAGCGAAGCCCATACCGGCGACAATCATCGTGAGGAGAACCTGAAAACTCATGCGCAAATGATCAAAAAAACGTTTGCGTTTGGCCGCATCAATGGCAAGTCGACGTTCTTCGTCAAAGTGATGAACCTGGAGTTTTATGAGCGCGCGCTGATCTCTTAAATACTCTTTCGCTTCCTTGCTTAGTTCCGGGTCAAATCGGGCAGCGTCCATCATGACGACAGTCGCCACGTCATCTGCACGCGAATTACTTTCTTCGGCCTCTCGCTCCTCTGTTTCCCCACCACCTAATACGCCTTCGATTAGTCCACCTTCTTTTTCTGCCATGGCGCTTCCCTATTTTAAGTGTGAACGATTATCAGTGATGTCCCATGGTGCGACAATAATAATGTGGGATTGTGTATGAATAATGAGCGGCGATCCAATTTAGTCATGATTTGCCAACGACCTCAGGTAAATCAGCCATGGAGTTTTAGGAAGGGGACAAATGACTTCTGTCTGTCCGCTTTGAAGAGGTCAATTCAGGAAGGTGACTGGCAGGACCGTGCCGTTTTTTGTCGTTCAAATTCTACATACCAAACATCATTTAGCATACACAAATCTCAAATTTCGAAGCGGATGGTTAGCAGCCAACTTTGAAAAAGATATGAACGAAATATCTCGCGGATGGCAGGATAATGTCCGATCAACCAGTTCCACAGCAGTAGTTGGCGAAGCGGTTTCGATAATTAGGTCCATCGCGAACGACGGGTCTGGGCAATTAATGCAAACCAGATTTAGTTGATCTGATAATTCTTTTGATGAAAAGCCTTTTCCATTCGGATGGAGAAGATTTTCAACCAATTCAACCAATTCATTACGTTCCAATTTTTTTACAGATTTAACGGAAATCATGCCGACCCGCTCCATTGGTGTGCTGTAATAAAGATAAAAAGCCTTAGATCAGAATCGTATTCCAGAGGCTGCTTTGTGCCGTTATCGACACGTCGGCATATGCCAGTGCATTGTACTAACGATCGCTACGACCAAAAGCACTATTGCGAGTATAAATACAGAACTATGGTTTGGGCGGGTTTATAATTTAATATCAGATTTTTGTTTATGATTTGATAATCAGAGTTAGAACATTTTTCAATTTGGCTTGCGTTGTCATAGCAGTGAGCTATGCTTATTTTTGGCGCTGGACGGCCCACTCTATTTACAATCATTTTCACCCAACCACACTGGAGGAACAAATGAAGCAAATCAATTTGTTTGGAAAAAAAGTCGCAATGCTTGTGCTGGTCGGTTCGTTAGCTGGTATTTCGGCCGTTTATGCGGGCGCTGCGGAAACCGAAGCACTTCCGTTTTCCAGCGACCCGGCAGTTAGTAGCGCGCAACACGAAGTGTACGATGTAGTGCATCGCTACGAAAACGCGCTTAACGCTGGGGATACGAAAACAATTCTGGATCTGTTCGCGGACGATAGCGTCGCAGAGTGGAACGATAAACGTACCTACGCAACACGCCAGCAAAAAATCGATGGTTACGATGGCCTGTTCAAGATCGCGAAATTTACAACGGTATTTTCGTATGACGCGATCAATGTCTACGGAGACGCCGCAGTGGTTCGTACACATCATCACAAAGGTGCAGCCGTCGTGGAAAATGGTAAGAAGGTAATAGACCTGAATCGCGAAGTCTTTGTGTTACATAAGGTCGGCGGCGTGTGGAAAATTGTTCTGTACACCTTCAACACCGATCCCGTGCAGGGCGAAGGCTAAAATAAAGAATTCAAATTAGGCATTGGCCATTCCAGCATTGGTTTGACAATGCAATCTGGGAGATCTAATCATGGCAAAGAAAAAAGTAGCGGACATCATCGTCGAGGTGCTTGAGCAAGCCGGAGTCAAGCGTTGTGACGGTGTAGTCGGTGACACGTTGAACCATGTTACCGACGCGATCCGCCGCAGCGAGATAGACTGGGTGCATATGCGCCACGAAGAAGCTGGCGCATTCGCCGCTGGTGCCGAGGCGTACATAACTGGCACACTGACGGCGTGTGCCGGTAGTTGCGGACCAGGCAGCCTGCACTTCATCAATGGCATTTACGAATCAAATCGCAACCGCGCTCCGCTGGTGCTGATTGCGAGTCAGGTAGCCACGCGCGAACTTGGCATCGACTTTCCGCAAGAAGTCGAATTCAAACCGCTGTACAGCCATTGCAGTGTTTTCTGCGAGATGATCATCAATCCCGGTGAAGTGCGCCGACTCGTCACGCTGGCTGCACAGACCGCTCTCAACAAACGCGGCGTCGCCGTGCTGATTGTACCCGGCGATATCTCTGCCATGGAAGTCGAAGACGGCCCCGCCTACACGGTGCATGTCCCTTCACCGGTAACGCGCCCCTCCGATACGGAACTGGATCGCATCGCCGCGCTGATTGCAAAAGGCGGAAAAATCGCGGTCTATGCCGGCGCGGGTTGTGAAACGGCCCACGATCAGGTGGTGTGTTTCTGTGACACTTTGAAGGCGCCGATGGCGCACACCTCACGCGCCAAAGACTATCTGGAACCGGACAATCCGTTCAATGTTGGCATGACCGGAGTCTTCGGATCCAAGGCAGGCTTCCACGCGGTAACCAGTTGCGATACATTGATATTGCTGGGTTGCGATTTCGCCTGGCGGCAGTTCTATCCGAAAGATGCGCGCGTAATCCAGATCGATATAGATGCGACCCACCTGGGCCGGCGTCATCCGGTCGAGATCGGCGTGGTCGGCGATATTGCTGCAACACTGGATGCGCTACAGCCACGTCTGAAAGCGCATGCGGATCGCGCTTATCTCGATCAATGCTTGAAACTGTTTGCCGAAGCATCGGCGGACCTTGAGCATCAGGCCAAACCAGGCGGCGGTGGCCTGATCCACCCGCAACAGCTGGCGTCATTGCTGAACCAGCACGCAACCGACGATGCAATCTTTGTTGCGGATGGCGGTAGCCCGATGGTCTGGTTGTTGCGTCATATCCGCGTCAATGGCAAGCGTCGCACTCTCACCAGCCTGCTGCACGGAACCATGGCCAACGCTATGCCGCAGGCGTTGGGAATTAAAAAGGCATTGCCCGATAGGCAGGTAATCTCATTGTCTGGCGACGGCGGTATTGCCATGCTGCTGGGTGATCTGCTGACAGCTGTTCAAGAGAAGATTCCAGTCAAAATCGTCGTATTCAACGACGGTACGCTAGGCTTCGTCGAATTGGAAATGAAAGTTGAAGGTATGCTCAATGCCTTCACTGATTTGCAGAATCCCGACTTCGGCAAGCTGGCCGAGGTGATCGGATTCCGCGGCTGGACCATCGTCAATAATGAGAAGCTGGAACCGGCAATACTCGAGTTTCTCGCCCATCCCGGACCGGCGCTGCTTGATGTTCACGTCAATCGCACGGAACTGGTGATGCCACCGCATATCGAACCAAGTATGGTGTTTGGTACCGTACTGTATGGTGCGAAGGCGGTGCTCAGTGGTCGGGCACATGACGTGGTCGATCTGATTGATTCGAATTTTCTTAAGTAGAATCTGCGCGGTTCGATTCTGTCACCCACAGCTATTTCGTCCAAGGGAGAAACATATGATCAAAATCATCGGTATTGCCGGCAGCCTGCGCACCGGTTCGTATAACGCTGCGCTGTTGCGTGCCGCCGCCAATCTCATGCCATCGGGTGCCACACTGGAAATAGCAACCATCAAAGGCATTCCACTGTATGACGGTGATGTTGAGGCCGAAGCAGGAATTCCGCCGGCAGTTGAATTACTGAAGGCCAAAATCGTCAGCGGCGACGGTTTGCTGATGGCGACACCTGAGTACAATAATTCAATGCCGGGCGTGTTGAAAAACGCAATCGACTGGTTGACACGCCCATCAACCGACATCGCACGAGTGTTCGGCAATCGACCGCTTGCTATCATCGGTGCGTCGCCCGGTGGATTCGGAACCATACTGTCGCAGAATGCGTGGTTACCAGTGATGCGTACACTCGGCGTGCGGCAGTGGTTTGGCGGACGCTTGATGGTCTCGCGAGCCGCTAATGTCTTTAATGAAAGCGGTGAGATGATCGACGACCAGGCCAAGGCGCAACTACAGCAGTTTTTGCACGGCTTCGTCGAATATGTAAAATCTTCTTCTCAGGATGGCTAAGAACTAAAAATTAAAACATTCCATTCCCATTCACCGTCTTCTCAGGAATCGCTTGCGTCACATCCCAATGCTCGACGATCTTGCCATGTTCTAAACGGAAGATATCAATGATGGCGACGCCGCGATCAGCAGGGCTGGGGGTCTTATGTACATGCAAGATGACGAAGTCACCATCGACGAATACTTGTTTGATCTCGCTATGCGATGTCGGAACTTTTTCCTTGAGGAAGTTGATGAACTGACGAAAACCTTCAACACCATCTGCAGCACCGGGATTGTGCTGTTTATAAGTTGGCCCTAAATATTGGCTTGCGGTGACAAAGTTTTTTTGGTTTAGTCCAGCTTCGTAGAAAGCGAGAACGGTTTGCTTATTGGCGGCTTCCAGCGAAGCGGAAGGTTGATCGACAATGGACATGGTGGTTACTCCAGAAGGTGTCGTTGAATCTGTTGATGTTGCTGCATTCGTTCCAGACATCCAAAGGCAGGTCAATAGTGCTAGCCACAGAGCTTGTTTCATTTCTATATTCCTTTGATTAATGTCCCGCCATATTAATTGCCTATAACGGGGATAATTAGTAACAGGCTGGCGTAACCGGTCAACTGCTAGAAATATTATCTTCGTTTAAAACGGAATGCCTTCGAGGCATCCCATGGCTCCGCTGGCAAAATCGCGTTTAGCTTGAACCAGGCGTTCGGGGGTGTCCATAACAAATGGGCCGTCAAATAAAAGGTCACCTTCGACCTGCGCGCCGCCCAACAATGCGACGTCAACACATTGATCCGGCGTGCGTTGCACGATCATTATCCTTCAGTCTATTGGACTATTTCTCCGCGTACCAAATGCGTATTTTTACTGGACGATTAACGGCAAACGCAGACGATCAGTTAGTCGCCTTAATGCCGCCGTCTATGCTCAATGTGCAACGTACCAGGCCAAGCCATGATGCTATTATTATAATGGCACATTTGGACTTGAACTGACTTTGCTGGATTTTCAGCGTTAAAATTTTTCCATGGCTATTATCGACAGAAGTTTTCCCACTTCAAAGGCATGGGTCTATTTGATCTGGATATTTCCAAAGAGGGTAGGTGCAGGCGCACCGCGCCGCAGTGACAAGAGCCTTGTAACGAGAGTCAATTTGACGCTTCTTCAGCCATGTAGCGACCCCTGATTCAATTCTTGAATTACAACAGATACAGAAAACAAGACAGTAGTCTATTAAATCGAATTTAGCAATTTTTCAGTTCAGTCGGTTAGACAGTTTTTATATTCAATGCCAAAGGATTTGCTTTACGCGATGCAGAAAGCAGCGTCGACGTAGTCTCTTTCAGTCGACTCGCCACCTTCGACCCGGTACAGGCAGCAGGCAGTAACGCATCAAGTTTAAAAATGCTGACAACCTTCACTAAATTTTTCGCCTGGTCTTCAAGCGACTGAGCCGCCGCTGCCGCTTCTTCTACCAGTGCGGCATTTTGTTGAGTGACATCATCCATTTGCATGATCGCCTGGTTGATCTGTTCGATGCCCGAAGTTTGCTCATTGGTCGCCTCAGTAATTTTGTTAATCATCTCGGTGACACGATTCACACTGGTCACAACGTCGCTCATGGTGATGCCAGCCTGATCAACCAGCCTGCTGCCGGATTCGACTTTTGCCACGGATTCGTTAATCAGCGATTTGATTTCTTTTGCGGCCACTGCGCTGCGCGACGCCAGATTGCGTACTTCAGTAGCGACCACGGCAAAACCGCGTCCATGCTCACCGGCGTGCGCCGCTTCTACCGCAGCATTCAGTGCCAGAATGTTGGTCTGAAAAGCAATGCTGTCGATCACGCTGATGATATCGACGATTTTTTTCGATGAATCATTGATCGAGCCCATCGTGTCTACCACTTGCGCAACCACACCGCCTCCTTTGACGGCGATATCGGAAGCGGATACAGCCAGTTGGCAGGCGTGTCTGGCATTGCTGGTATTTTGTTGTACGGCGCTGGTGAGCTCCTGCATTGAAGCCGCAGTTTCCTCCAGCGAGCAGGCCTGTTCTTCCGTGCGGCTCGATAAACTCAGGTTGCCCGATGCAATCTGGCTCGATGCCGATGCGATTGAGTCGGTGCCGGTACGTACCTGCGTGACGATGGCCTGCAGACTGTCGTTCATCTCCTTCAATGCCTGCAGAAGCAGACCGGTTTCATCGGCAGAATTGACTTCAATCTGATTGCTAAGATTTCCCGAGGCTACCGATTGCGCGATCTTAACCGCATGACTGATCGGTCTGGTGATAGAGATGGTTGCCAGCCACGCGCACAGCACAGACAGGATAACCACGGCAGAGGCAAATATCACCGTCATTTTTTCAGCAAAGCTAACCGTGTCGGCAATTGACTTCCCGGTAGAATTTGCTTCCTGGCGCGCGACCTCCAGCAAATCATTCCAACCCCTGGCAATTTTTTTATCTGCACCGGTGACGCTGTTGTCAATTTCCTCGATTGATTTTCCGGCGGCTTTCATCGCTACCGCGTTTTGCATGGCGAGTCGATAATCATCTGCGCCTTTTAAAACTTCATCTAGCGATAATTTTTCCGGGCTGGTTATGACGCCGACTTTCATGTAATTACCCACATCCGAATTGATTTCGGCAAGATCGTCCGAGAATAGTTTGTCGTAATCCTTCCCCCGTAAAACATAGTCCTTAAAGTGATGAATGGCATCACCCAATTTTGCGGTGCCATTATTGGCAAGTCGTCTCTTCTCAAGCGACACATGTGAAAATTCAACCCACTTGTCGCTCACGGCGCATAACTCTCTCCATGCTACAAAACTTAAGACTGTCGTAAACAGAATCACAACGAAAAATGACAGGCCCAAACGAGTGCCGATTTTCATATTTGACGTTTTCATAGCAGGCCACCACTTGTCAGTTGCCGACCATTCGGCATGCATTCATTCTGTATCCTGGCAATGCCGGGCGCTATGCCCTATTTAGGGCATTCTTGCGCCAAATTGAAAAATAAAATGGTTGTTTATGAATGAAATTAGCGAATAAATAATCAAGATAGGGCATTTGCAGTTGATGCAATGTGCTTCGACTGTCCGCAATTCTTTTATTGTCATCGTTGCTCAGGTTGACTTCCATATCGGTTTAGCCCATTCTTTAAAGCTATCCCAACCCAAGACCAGCATATGGCAATCCAACATCTCCCCACTTTAAATGAGTCAATTTCCTCGCTAAAAACTTTGCCGGAACTTTTTGCGTGGCGCACTGCACAAACGCCAACTGCCGAAGCGTAC
>OUMA01000028.1_pt1 | contig 5920 bp, 6 predicted proteins | sample 1690771 | NCBI WGS metagenome assembly OUMA01 (sample SAMEA3914812, study PRJEB12502) | metagenome | biome: forest; material: soil | place: Canada | collected 2011-07-07 | depth 0.1 m
ACCAGAGGAATATCAACCAGCCGCAATAGATCTTCTTTCATCGTGACCGCTTCGATTTGTTTGGCGCGATTTACCTGCCATTCCTGCGCAAACCAGCGCAGACACCAATAGCGTTCCATACTGGTTTGAAAATCATTATAGGCAGAATACAGGGCGTCAAATGCCGAGACGATTGCAAACAGAGTCGCATCGCGCGGTTTGAATGGCGCAACCAGCGGCGCAGTCACGCCATGCTGAATACACGCCATGATTTGCCACTGATTGACCAGATCGGTATAGCGACGCAACGGCGACGTGCTCCAGGCGTATTGATCAACGCCTAAATTATGATGCGGCGCTGCGTGAGTCAGCATCCTGACCTGCATGCGCTGCGCCCATCCGCCACCGCCGGCACCCTGACTGCGATAAATGCCGGGGATGCCGCAATCATTCATCAGTTTGCCCCAGGTGCTGTTGGCAAAGATCATTAATTCAGCAACGATTTTATCTAGCGGTGAGCCGCGTTTTCTGGGGACGATCGCAACCACATCATCTTCTACATAAAAATTGTAATCGCTGCGGTTATGCTGTTCCGGTTTTAAACCAAATCCGGCGCGTTTTTCCATGCGACCCTGCTCTAACGCTTGCGCCCATTTCCACAGCACAGCGATATCGTCCTTGTGCGGATAATTTCCCTCATTGGCCGCCAGCGACTCTTCTGTAACGAGTTCATCCAGCGTGTTGTTACGCAAATTCTCCGAGATCGGCACGGCTTCAATTTTGCTGATCGTGCTAACTACGGTCCAGTCGGCGGGATTGACGGTGGCATATAACGATACCGCCGGACGGGTCTGACCCGCACCCAGCGTATAGATCGCCACCACTTCATCCGGCAGCATGGTGATTTTGTCGCCCGCATATACACGGTAGACATGCGCGCGCGCGCGATCTGATCGATCGCATCATCACGCTGTATCGCCAGTCCGGGCGCGGCGATATGTATGCCGATTTGCAGCATGCCGTCGGCCAACTGTTTTACGGACAGCGCATCGTCAATTTCAGAGGTGCTGGCATCGTCGATAGAAAATGCGGCAACGTCGGCTACCGGCAAATTTTCAGGCAAGGTCGGTAATGTCACGTCGTGCAGCAAATGCGCAAAGCCGACTCCTTTGGGGAAGTATTGAAACAAAAATTTGGAAAGATGCAGTTCCTTGGCACTGGCAATGCCGCCGGTTGTGACCATCAGCCGTTCCGGGCTGACGTGCAGATCGCCGCATGCCGTATTCAGTGCCTTGTACTCGATACTGTTTTTGTCTGGCTTATACAGCAGCTGTTTGACCAATGTCTGCATGCTGGCTGGCAGCGTGCCGGCTTTTAACTGTTCAACATAGTCGGCCTGAATAATCGCCTGCTGTTTTTTCTTTTCTATGCCGGCCAATGCTGCCTGCACCGATTCGGCGGGAGCAGCCTTGTAGTGACCCCGGCCTTTTTTGTAAAAATAAAATGGCGCGCTATGCAGGCGAAAAATCAGTCCGGCACTTTGGGCGGGGGTGAGTGTAGCCCCGAAATATTCCTTACCCAAATCGGTGAAGACAAATTCTTCCTGGCCGGCGACTTCCCATAAAAAATCCAGATCTATTTCTTCTGCAACGGCATGTGCTTCTTTGAGCAAATGCTCGGCGGACGGTGTGGCGAATTGAATCAATACATCACGGCTTTTGACTTTGGAGCGCTTGCCCGTGGGGAGTTCGACCTGATACGAATCGGGCGTTTGCGACATGACAGATCCAGCTTTAAAGTCACCTGATTCTTCAAAAAATACATTCATAGTTTCTGCTTAATATTCGAGTTAATCTGCAATTGCAAGATTGTTGGTAAAAATAATTCCGTCACCAGCATCACACCGCCGTGTCTGAAAAACAGCGAGCGACGTGCAAACAATGGGCCGGTAAAGGGTTCATTCTGCCTGGTGAGCAAACCGGCTCTTTGCATGGCCGGGTGATTTGGTTGTAGCCGTGCAAACTGCATGGCGCCACGCGCAACCTGCGGGTCGCCGAATAAGGTACTGCCTAACGATTTATTCCCCAAGGTTCTGAATAACGGCCACTGTGCAGCGGTTGAATTCAGCGGCAGCACGGTATGCGCATACACTGCAGGGCTGTCGTCACAACGTAATAACACTTCACGCGCATGTACTTTGCCGGCTTTGTTTAAACCGATAGTTTTATATTCGTCCGACCAGCAAAAATCATTCTTCTGCGAGATGCGCTGCACGCGAAATTGCGTACTGTGAGCGATCAGCTTGGCGGTCAGTGAACCTCTGTCGGTGAGCCAGTGCTGCAATTCCTTTGGTGCCTGTACATGATTCACATGATCGTGCCAGTGCGCCAGTCTCGGCGCATATTTGGCGGTCTTATTCAGCATCCTTATTTGCCATCCTTGCCAGCATCGCAAAACGCCATGACCTGATCGATATATGCTGCGAATTCCGTTATGCTGTGGTCACCACCCTGTATCACCAACTGTGTGGCGTTTGGATATTGCGCAACCATTTCGCGCCAGTCCAGCACTTCATCACCGGTTGCCGCGATTAAAAAATAACGGTCGGGGCGGGTAATTTTGTTCACCGCATACAGAGGTAACTCATGCACATATTCTGCTTTGAATTCAAACGGCTCATCGCTGTGAAACTGGGTCGATACGCCGACATACGACGCCAGATCGCGCGGCGGTTGAACGGCAGGATTCAGCAATACCGCGCGACAGGAAAACTGCTCTGCGAGGTAGTTGGCGTAATAGCCGCCCAGTGAAGAGCCGATAATCGTCAGATCAGCCGGATCGCAGTCCGCGCAAAATTTCTGCGCCAGCTCAATCGCGCCTTTTGGCGAGGCAGGCAATTGCGGACAGATAAACTCATCTGCGCGACCTGTTCGTTGCATATGTTCTGCCATCATCCGCGCTTTCATGGACAGCGGCGAAGAGCGGAAACCGTGCAGGTAAAGAATCATAATAAATTCATAGGGAAGCGGATGAAGTAAGCGCAGTGAGTACTTTTTGATGTATGCCACAAAAACCGCCATTGCTCATCATTAAAATATGATCGCCCGGTTTGGCCGCGGCGACGATGGCGTTTTGCAGCTCGGTCAAATCATGAAAGCTTTGCGCGCGCTGTCCCATCGGCGCCAGGCTGGCCGCCAGATCCCTGCCCAGGGCATCTTTGCCTGAAGGGGCGCCGTAGGCAAATACCAGATCGGCCTGTTCCAGACTGCCTGGCAGCGCGGCTTTCATGCTGCCCAGCTTCATCGTATTGGAGCGCGGTTCCAGTACTGCCAAAATACGTGCCGAGCCGATTTTTTTTCTTAAGCCTGCGATGGTGGTGGTGATGGCAGTCGGGTGATGCGCGAAATCGTCGTACACGGTAATGCCATTGACGACGCCACGCACTTCCATACGACGCTTCACACTGTCAAACCGGCGCAATGCCTGCAGCGCCAGTTCGGGCGCAACGCCGACATGATGCGCTGCCGCGATTGCCGCCAAGGCATTCTGACGATTATGCTCACCCTGCAATTCCCAGATCAACGGACCAAAGCGGTGCTGCTTGAAACACACTTCATCACCATCAAAATGCCAGCCATCGGCCACCCCGAAAAATACCTGCTCGCTCCAGCAGCCGCGTTTCAATACCCGCTGCAATGCCTCTTCGCGTCCATTGACCACCAGTTGACCGATACCGGGTATGGTGCGCACCAGATGGTGGAACTGGGTTTCTATCGCCGCTAGATCGGGGAAAATATCGGCATGGTCGTATTCCAGATTGTTCAGTATCGCCGTCTTGGCGTGGTAGTGCACAAACTTGCTGCGCTTGTCGAAAAAAGCCGAGTCGTATTCATCGGCTTCAATAACAAAAAAGTTCGATGGTGCTGTTGGATCGCCGCCCAGGCGCGCTGAAATGCCGAAGTTCACCGGCACGCCGCCGATTAAAAAACCGGGTTCATAACCGGCTTCCTGCAAGATCCAGGCTAACATCGCCGAGGTGGTGGTTTTGCCGTGCGTACCTGCAACCGCCAGCACCCACTTGCCGCTTAAAATATGCTCTCCCATCCAGGCCGGGCCCGAGGTGTAAGGCAGGCCGCGGTTCAATATCGCTTCCATCAACGGATTGCCGCGCACGATGGCATTGCCGACTACATATAAATCGATATCGTCCTGAATTTGATCCGGGTCGTAGCCTTCGGTCAGGTTAATGCCCTGTTCACGCAATTGGGTGCTCATGGGCGGGTAGACGTTGGCGTCGCAGCCGGTTACCGTGTGTCCGGCCTGTTGCGCCAGAACGGCGAGGCCGCCCATGAAAGTGCCGCAAATACCCAATATATGTATGCGCATAAGTTAACGAATAAGGTGATAAGTAAGTTGATAAATAAGTTGATGAATAAGTTGATAAAGCAGCTGAGCGCCGGATCAAAAAAAAATTATCCCGCCATTTTACCTGTTGTGCAGGCAGAGAGTTATAGAGTTATAGTAGTTGCCTTCAGCGGCGACGCCAGATTGAGATCGATTTTATGAAGCACACTTCCGCCCAGCCGATTTTTACTGACCAGCATCCTTCACAAATTCAAGAGATTCGTCACGAAATAGCGACAATTGCGGCCCGTTATGTGGCCGAAGATGGCGCGACTTATGCAATTGCCAAGCAAAAGGCGGCGCAGCAGGTATTGGGTGCGACTAAATTCAGCCGCGACTTTTTGCCTGACAATGATCAGATCGAACAACAGGTGCATATTTATAACCAGTTATTTTTTTCCGACACCCAGCCGAATCGCCTTTTGCACCTGCGCCAGCTGGCGCTTACCGTTATGCAGGAACTGGAGCAATTTAATCCGCATTTAACCGGAGCGGTGTTAAACGGCTCGGCAGGCGAGCATGCCGAAATAGTCATACAGTTATTCGTCGATAATAATAAAGAGGTTGCCATTTACTTATTGAATAAAAGGACAGATTTTGAGGTGTCGGAATCATCGCAGGAACGTCGACCAGGACGAGACCACGAGCCGCTCGAAACCTTGAGTTTTATGCGCGACAGCGAAGGAATACATTTGGTATTATTCGCCAGCGATGATTTGCGCCGGATGTCTGCCAAAAAATCACCGCGCGCGACGATCAGCGCGCTGCAAAAAATAATTGAAGAAAGCCAGTCATGTTGAAATCAAAATATCTCGGTACCGGTTTGATTGCCGTTGTCTTTGCGGGGATGGGGCTGTATTTTTCCAGCATTTACGCCGCCAAACCGCAACCCAGCGATGCGTTGTTCGCCAGCAGCTTGCCAACCATTCCTGCGCAGGCTGACGGGTCTGCCAAGTCGCTGGGTGAATTGCGCAATCACGTCGTCGTGTTGAATTTCTGGGCGACCTGGTGTGCGCCCTGTGTGAAAGAAATGCCGGCATTGTCTGCGATGCAAAACGAGCTGGCCGCCAGGAAAATTAAATTTGTCGGGATAGGTATCGACACTCCTGAAGCGATTACTGAGTTCGCACAGAAATACAAGATTACTTATCCGTTATATGTGGCCGGTATGACAGGTACGCAGTTGTCGACCGAGATGGGGAATGCTGCAGGTGGTTTGCCGTTTACGGTGTTGTTGAATAAATCCGGCGCCGTGGTTAAAACCTATCGCGGCAGTTTGGATATGGATAAATTGCGCAAAGATATTTTGGCGGTGAAATAGCGCAGGTGACCTGAGGATTGGGCGGTGTCTTGTTGGTTGGATTGTGTTTCGTTAATGGGATTGTGTCTCGTAGGTTGGGCTGTGTCTCGTAGGTTGGATTGTGTCTCGTTGATTGGACTGTGTCTCGTAGGTTGGGCTACGCTTCACCAGCCCAACACTCCACACCAAAATTACCGTTACCCTCAATCCAAAGAAACGTTGGGCTGGTGAAGCGTA